>ENA-OQAN01000667-OQAN01000667.1-human-gut-metagenome-genome-assembly--contig:-NODE-667-length-17244-cov-4.475375_pt1 | contig 17244 bp, 18 predicted proteins | sample MGYA00242735_ERZ504527 | MGnify/ENA primary metagenome ERZ504527 (study PRJEB26092, sample SAMD00036230) | human gut metagenome | host: Homo sapiens | study: EMG produced TPA metagenomics assembly of... | reverse complement strand
CTCATTTGCATCTATATATTTTTTTTTGCTTCCATCCAAACATATTCATTCTTATCTTTTCCCGTAATTCTGCGATATGGAAGATCTTTTTTCCATACATCCATCAACCAGGTTTTCTTCTAATCCTTCACTTGATAAGAAACCATGAACCATTTTTTTTATCAGAAACATACACATATCTTTCTACATACTGGCTTATGAACTCTTCATAGCTTTCTGTATTTCTTACTTTCTCATACACTTCACGGATATGTGAGTACACACACTCGTAGCTTTTATCCTTCAAGTTCAGTTTTAACACAACATAAAATCGTCCAAAATATTCATCTTCTCCAGGGCGGATAACATCTGAAACTTTTACGCTCTCTAATTTATTATTGTATGTATTCTGCAGACTCAACAATATTTTATGTATCTTGCAGGTATCTTCTAAATTTCTGGAACAAAAACGATCTTCTTCCAAACAACGATTAATTGCCATTGTTTCCTCTACACACGATATGATATCCATTAAAGAAATGTTCTCCGGTTGTTTTGCCAGCATATAGCCACCATTTGTACCTTCACAGGCAGTGACTATTTTTGCATTTTTCAGTTTTTTCGCTATTTTAGGAACATAATTAGCCGAAACATTTAGCTTCCTTGACAATTCTGATGTAGATACCATCCGTTCCTGTGCTGCTAAGTAACACACAATTCTAATTGCGTAATCTGTTGAATTTTTTAGTTGCATCGTTATCCCTCTAATCTAAGCCCTGCAAAGTCTTAGTTTATATCAAAAAAATACTATCCTCTGTAGCAGTGATTCTTTTCCTGAAATATTTTCTCATCAGTTTCTCAATTATACAGATTGAAACCGGTTAATATAATGTACAATCAATGAAAATATTTATCCGTTTTTTTGTAAAATCTGTTCCATTGTATCGATATTCTCCATTAATATCTTTTTATGAACTTCGTTCAAAAAAAAAGAAACCATGCCTCAACACGATTTCTCTTTCTTTTTCTATTCTATTTCTTTTAACATTTTATAAATAATCAGACCATTACTGACTGCCAGCACTTCATTTGCATTGTCAAAATTAATTCCGGAAATTTGTTTTATTTTTTCAAGCCTGTAAGATATCGTTCTATAATGAACAAACATTGCACCTGCAGTTTTCTTGATGCTTTGGTTATTTCTAAGATACATCTGCAAGGTTGTAATCAATTCTCCCTTATGTTCATCATCATATAAATATAATTTCTTTAATGTTTCCGGAATGCATCTTTCCAATTCCGTCATATCATCAACTTTGCCGAATATCTGGAAAAATCCGAGGTTCGAATAATGTACTACTGACTTATTCTTATCACCAGTCACCAGGCGGATAATCTCAATATACTTGATAGCCTGACTTGCTTCGTAATAAGATTCTTTCAATCGTTGATACCCTTCCACACTTTTTCCTATACCAATCTGAAAGTCTGTATCTTTCTTTCTATAAAGGATGCTTCGCTGGATAACCTCCTCTATTTCTTCCATCTCTTTCTGATATTCCAGTTCTGTCTGATTGGAATCTACCTGTTGAATCATAACAATCTGATCCATATTTCTGTAAATAAGCGCATCCGGCAAAAGATGCATCAATTCACCCTCGATAACACCTACTTCGTGAAGCTGTTCTTTTGTATATTTTCTTTGTACATTTTTTGTGATGGTATGAAAATCAACAACCCTGTAAGTATCGCTTTCTTTCATTCCGAGTTGTGCTGCCGCTTCAGTCATTTCTTTCGAACTCAGTAATCCATTCAGAATATTATGGATAATATCTCTCTGATACATCTTTTTCTCTTCATCCTGTGCAAATTCACTTAAAAATCTATGCTGCAAGTTAATAGGCGCATTTTCGAGTTCCATACAAACATTCTGTTCTTTTTTTCTTAGCTCCTGTTCCATTGTTACAATCGTATTCGAAATCACTTTTTCATTATGAAATGTAATAATTGCTGTATTTTCCGTTACATCCACATACTTTCTAGCTTTCATCCATACATACGATGTACCGTTATTTTCAATGATTCCACGATAGAAAATTTCTTCTTCCACACATCCATCTACAAGATGTTCTGTTAAATTCTCACCTGCAAGACATTTCTGGACATTCACCCAGTCTGCTTCACAAATATATTTTTCTGCATATTTTTTTATAAAATCATCATATGATTCTGCTGTTTTTACTTGTTCATAGACATCATGATTATTAGAATAAATACATTCATAATTTTTTTCTCTCAGATTAACTTTTATAACCACATAAAATCTTCCAAAATATTCATCCTTACCAGGACGGATAATGTCTGATATCTTTACGGTTTCCAAGCGGTTATTGTATATATTTTGCAGATCCAGCAGAATCTGATGTACTTTGCAGCAGTCTATATAATTTCTGGAGCAGCCTCCCTCTTTTTCCAGGCACCTGCTAATTGCATGGTGGATTCTGTACACGATATTACATCCCTTAAAGATATCTTCTCTGGCTGTTTTGCAATCTGATATCCACCATTTATCCCTTCACAGGCTTCTATGATTCCTGCTTGTTTTAACTTTTTTTGTTATTTTGGGAATATAACTGGACGGAACACTTAGTTTCTGAGATAATTCTGATGTAGAGATCATCTGCCTTTGTGCTGCCAGATAACATACGATTCTGATAGCATAATCCGTTGTACTTGTAAGCTGCATAGCTTTCCCCTTCCCTTAACTAAACTATTTTAAGTATTAATTCGTCTTAAAAAAATAGTGGGTTCCTGTCGGACGATGAAATTGATTATTCAAAAATTTCCATCAATTTCATCAAGATATGGGGGCCATTCTACTCTATCATCAGATATAAGATTTAGAATTCTATAAATAATAATATCGCAACATATAGTAATGCATGATGGGTTTTCAATATAATTTTTTCTCATTGTCTATTTGGATCAGATAATGTTGTTTCTCATCACCATTTCCAAGATTGTATACCATTTTAATTTTTTTGTAATGTTCCAAACAGGAAAAGTTTTTTTATTTTTTTGTAAAATCTGTTCCATCGTATCGATACTCTTCCATATAATACTTTTTTTATGAACTTCGTTCAAAAAAAGAAACCATGCCTCAACATGATTTCTCTTTATTTTTCTATTCTATTTCTTTTAACATTTTATAAATAATCAGACCATTACTGACTGCCAGTACTTCATTTGCATTGTCAAAATCTATTCCAGAAATTTGTTTTATTTTTTCAAGCCTGTAAGATATCGTTCTATAATGAACAAACATTGCGTCTGCAGTTTTCCTGATACTTTGCTTATTTCTAAGATACATCTGCAAGGTTGTAATCAATTCTCCCTTATGTTCATCATATAAATATAATTTCTTTAATGTTTCCGGAATGTATCTTTCCAGTTCCGTCACATCATCAACTTTGCCGAATATCTGGAAAAATCCGAGGTTCGAATAATGTACTACTGACTTATTCTTATCACCAGTCACCAGGCGGATAATGTCTATATACTTGATAGCCCGACTTGCTTCGTGATAAGATTCTTTCAATCGTTGATACCCTTCCACACTTTTTCCTATACCCAATCTGAAAGTCTGTATCTTTCTTTCTATAAAGGATGCTTCGCTGGATAACATCCTTTACTTCTTCCATCTCTTTCTGATACTCCAGTTCTGTCTGATCGGAATCTACCTGTTGAATCATAACAATCTGATCCATATTTCTGTAAATAAGCGCATCCGGCAAAAGATACGTCAATTCACCCACGATAACACCTACTTCATGAAGCTGTTCTTTTGTATATTTTCTTTGTACATTTTTTTTGATGGTATGAAAATCAACAACCCTGTAAGTATCGCTTTCTTTCATGCCGAGCTGTGCTGCCGCTTCAGTCATTTCTTTCGAACTCAGTAATCCATTCAGAATATTATGGATAATATCTCTCTGATACTTCTTTTTCACTTCATCCTGTGCAAATTCACTCAAAAATCCATACTGCAAGTTAATAATCGCATTTTCGATTGCCATATAATCAAGTTCTATCAGTTCTCTATTTTCTTCTGTTATTGTTATATATATTTCCACCTCATTCAATATGGCAAATTTCACTACATATTGAACACGGCTTCCCTTCATCTGCTTCATATATTGAAATTTCGTAATAATATTGGGTTTATATGGCTGAATTTCATCTGACAATATTAACTTGGAGTTGTCCGAGTTTGTTGAAACCATACAATTAAGATTACCATAATACAATACAACAGGATTCTCGATCATGATACTTAAAAATTTGATAATATCACTTGCTGTATTGCTTGATCCATTATTTTTTAAAATAAACGTATTAAAATTATCATGTGTGATTTTAAAATACTTTAAGCGTGCAGTTTCTTTATCGAATACCTGCATTATAACATGGCGGATAATTCCCCAGTAATATAAATCTTCTGGAATTTCTACCAGAGGAATTTCATATTTTTTGCAGTGTTTTTCTAATAAACTCAATCTGCGTCCTGTAGGATCATATTCTTTTCTTTTCTTTTCTTTACAATGAATCCACTTATATCACTTTTAACTAAATCTTCAAAATGCTGCTCTACTTCTCGATCACTGCATGATAAATATACCTGAAGACTGGTTATGAGTATTTCACCACCCGTCAGGTATCGCTCCATATCTTCAATTTCGATTATTCGAATGCCTTTCACTTCCAAATCTAGACCTTTTTCACCGCAAAGCAGCTTCATTTTTGGAAATTGTTCTGATTCAAGTAATTTTCTTACAGTATATCCCATCGTTACTCCTTATCCATTGCCAAATCAATACAACATAATATCTGTTATGTTGTTTATGGACAGATTATTTTTCGTACGATATAATGTTAAATAACACCCTGCTATCTGTTATGCTGTTCATATTACATAGTTCCTTTCTGATTTTTTGGTAGCTGTGCCCTATTTAAGTACCGCTTTTGGTAAATTGGCTATAATCTTTATTATTTTTATTGCTTAAAGTTCTCTTTTAGAGGAAATGAATGACTTGCAGAAATAGGGTAGAACAGGTTAATAGAGGCACTGTACAACATAACAGATATTATGTTGTACATTCCAATATTTCCTGTTCGACAATCTTATCCAGCTTCTTTTGGAACACTGTTTCTGTAGTTGCTGTATATATTCTCGTTACATTGATACTGCTATGTCCAAGTAAATCAGCAAGACCTGTAATATCTTTTGTCACTTTATAATAAATTCTTGCAAATAGATGTCGAAAATTATGCGGGAATATTTTTGATTCTGCTACTCCTGCCTTTTCTTTTAATCGTTTCATTTCTCTCCAAATATTACTTCTGTCTTTTAACTTCCCATTTTTCGTGACAAATATCCAACCTTCTGCTATTTGGTTATTATGGCAATAGGAAAGAAGTTTCCTTTGCAATACCTTCGGCAAAAAAATCCTTCTATACTTTCCTTTATTATAAATCTCTATCTTTCCAGATTTTACACGCTCCACTGTAAAAAATTTTATTTCGCTAATCCGAATTCCTGTACATGCTATTGTTTCAATACACAATGCAAGCTGTTCTTTTCCTTCTGCCATAGCTGTTGCAATCAATCTCCTGCATTCTTTTTCTGTCAATTCTTTCTGATCCTGTAAAAAAGGCTGCTTCTGCACTTTTATTCTTTTCACTTTCAGCTTTCCTACATTCAAAAATTCCAGGAACTGATTCAAGGCGGCAAGCATTGAATTAACACTATTGACAGCATATTTTTGAGCAAGCCATTCTTTATATTGCAACAATACTTTTTTATTGATCCGCTTATCATCTGCCAAAAAAGATAAAAACTTTTTTATATCTGCCATATATTTATTGATTGTTGCCTTTGCATTTTCTTTCTGGTATAGATAATCTGCAAATTTTTCTATCTCACTTTCTGATAGCTCTATTGAAAAATCCATCTGTTCCATAATCATAGTCCTCCTGAGAATTCATTTTCTTTCATTATAGCTGTTAGCTTTTTCGTATTCCCATACACTACTTTTTCTACTTGTTATGCATCCAAGATTTTTCAATATTTATCTCCGATTATATATCGTATTGTTGATTTTAATCAACAGTAGACGCTTATTTTTATCATCTATTGTGGATATAATTTAACAATACGAGAGGAGATGTCTTATACTAATGTCGGATAGCGAATTATGTTTACAGGAAATCGGAAAAAGAATTATGGATCGTCGAAAAAAGCTGGGACTCACTCAAGAAGCACTTGCAGAAAAAGGGGAAGTCACTACCCAGTTTGTTTCTTATGCTGAATCAGGGAAGCGAGCAATGAGGCCTGAAAATCTGCTAAAAATCTCCTCTGCTTTAGAAGTAAGTGCCGATTATTTACTCACTGGTGAAATTATAGATAAGGATCTGTTGATTCTTTCAGATAAGCTCCGCCGACTCACGCCTTCACAGGTACGCACAGTTGAAGCTATTATAGATGAATGTAACAACCTTTTTAATCAGAAAGAAATTACCCTTCTCTCTCAAAAGAATGAAGCTACTAAAACAGTAACTTTCCATTCCTTTTTTGAGAGGATGAAACTTTTTCTGTAAAATAATGTTTATAAGGTTCTTCTATGATACAATAAATATCATTAGAAGGGCCTTTTATTATGGCAAGACAAAAGAAACCTGTACATCGTGTACAAATGACAGAAGGAAAACGAAACATCATCCATCAGCTCCTGGAAGAGTACGATATCCATTCTGCAGAAGACATTCAGGATGCGCTCAAGGATCTTTTAGGCGGCACCATTAAGGAAATGATGGAAGCTGAAATGGATGATCATCTTGGTTACGAAAAATCCGAACGCTCAGATAATGATGATTATCGCAATGGTTATAAGCGGAAACAGGTCAACAGCCGGTATGGCTCGATGGAAATCGAAGTGCCACAGGATCGCAAATCAACGTTTGAACCACAAGTTGTGAAAAAACGTCAGAAAGATATTTCCGATATTGATCAGAAGATCATTTCCATGTATGCCAAAGGAATGACTACCCGGCAGATTTCCGAAACCATCGAAGATATTTATGGCTTTGAAACTTCTGAAAGCTTTATTTCTGATGTGACTGATAAGATCCTGCCACAGATCGAAGACTGGCAGAACCGGCCACTGGACGAGGTCTATCCCATTCTCTACATTGATGCAATCCATTATTCTGTAAGGGATAATGGCGTGATCCGAAAGCTTGCTGCTTACGTGATTCTGGGAATCAACACGGAAGGAAAAAAAGAAGTTTTAACCATCAGTGTTGGCGATAACGAAAGCGCAAAATACTGGCTTTCCGTTATGAATGAACTGAAAAACCGTGGTGTCAAAGATGTATTAATCATCTGTGCCGATGGTTTAACCGGAATCAAAGAAGCGATCGCAGCAGCTTTTCCAAAGACGGAATACCAGCGCTGTATTGTACACCAGGTAAGAAACACGTTGAAATATGTCCCGGATAAAGACATAAAAGCCTTCGCTACGGATCTGAAAACCATTTATCAGGCCACAGATGAAAAGAAAGCTCTGGCAGCCTTAGAGCGTGTAACAGAAAAATGGACACCGAAATATCCGAATTCCATGAAGCGCTGGAAGGATAACAGGGACGCAATCTCGCCGATCTTTAAATTTTCAACGACGGTCAGAACGGTGATTTATACTACAAATGCTATTGAATCCCTGAATTCTACCTACCGGAAACTGAATCGCCAGAGAAGCGTATTTCCAAGCGATACAGCTCTATTAAAGGCACTGTATCTTGCCACATTTGAAGCTACAAAGAAATGGACCAGTACGATCCGCAACTGGGCACAGGTGTATGGTGAACTGAGTATTATGTACGAAGGACGCCTCCCAGAGTAACGAATAAACGGGCGAATAAGACGGGCGGAAAACCGCCTGCTCTTGACATGCCATTCAACAACTGTTATATATAAAACAAGGGTGAGAAGCCTGATTTTCAGGCTTGCCACCCTTGCATATCATAGAAGAATCTTATTTACAGACTTTTTCTCACAGTCTCGCAGATCCCCTGCAAAGCTTGAAAACTCTGCAGGGGAACACATAAATTTTATTTTCCCTATGTAATCATCTCCGGTTTCATCTTTCAAAAACAGGTATATCCGAAACATCCCGCTTTTCATTACGGATATAATCCTGATTATACGGGAATCTGGCAACCTTTGCGCGAACCTTCATCTGGCGGGTTCCCGGCGTTCCCCAGAGTATTTCAAGCTCCGTTCCTTCTTTGGCATATTCTGCGGAAATAAAGGCCAAAGAAATCATGCTGTTATAGGTATAAGAGATGATTTTTCCGCTTGTGATCCCGATCTCCTTATCTGCAGCCAGCACCTTATCTGCCGGTACTCAAAACCAAACTCTCTGACACAGAAATAGTATTCAAGAGCGGATGGTTTGGTAATATCCTCGCAGGGTTCCTCCCCAGGGCTGAGCATGGTTGCAAAGACTTCTGCCACATCCTTGGCGTTCCATTCCAGGGTTACGCATTTTTTTTGTGGCTTTTTCGACATTTCAAGAAGGGCTTCTTTTCCAATGAAGTCATGATTATATTTAATCAGGAAATCCCATCCCACATCATAGGGAGTAACAAAGCGAGCCTGAAGATCATCCCCCACACTTCCGAGAAGCCTTCGATTGAGATTGAACATGGATAACTGAGGCACTGTGCGCATATATTCTGTCATTTTCTCGCTGGTTTCCAGCCACGGAAGCGGATAGTGAAGATTGATATTCGGGAATCCAGCCTCCGTATGGTTAAACAGGTTATAAGCCTGGAGCCCAAGCTTTCTTGCTCCCAGCTTTTCACCTGCCGCCCATACCAGATTATAGATCTCCGCATAATCCGCCATATCTCCGTGAATTTCATAAGCAAGGTTGCCGGACATGCCAAGCCGGATGATGCGTACCTGTTTTCCGTTTACCTCCTGGATTCTATGTCTGCCGAATTTGATGTCGTGAAGATTGGCCTGGAATGCGTTTTCCAGAATCTCTAAGGACTTTTCACCGTCAATCTGGATAAAATATTCCTTTCCGCTCATGTTTTCGCCATGCACATCCAGATCTGATGTATTGACATAATAAGAGATCACCGGATCAAGCCAGTAGGTTCTGTAACGATCTTCTCCGATACGGATTACAACGCCGTCTGTCAGAATCTGACCTTTCTCATTGCACATTACGGCATGGCGTATGCCGTTCATTCCCAGCGTGGTAAAATCATTTGTACAAACCTGTCCCATTAATTTAACGGCATCCGGTCCGTATACATCATAAATGGGGGATGTCATAAGCGCCGTTCCAATCCATGCGCTGGTCTGATATGCCTTGATCTCATCCTCCACGCCCGTATAAGCATATGCCGTAATAAAAGATCCCTGTGGGAACAATAAGGTGGCGCCTTCCAGCGCCGGATTCATCATTTCTGCCATTTTTCGTCCTCCTACTGTTTTTAATTATCTGTAGATGTTCTTGTTCCGATTAAATGATTTTCCATATCTTCAAACATTTCTCTTACCGTGATGGGCTTTTGCCCCGTCAGCTTTTCAAAATCATCTGTAAATGTACTCATTTGATTCAGACGGATTGCCCTGCCAAAGGACACCATTCCATCTGAGCAAAATGGAAAGTTCTTCGCCGTGTCCGCCCACATTTCCTCCGTTGTCCTTGGAACGCCGATGGAGTCAAAGAACTCATACATCTCATCATCGTTGATATATTGATATTCCGTCTTTTTACCCGTAACCTCCGAGCGATTGCCATGTACTGTGCAATTGTCAGAAGCTCGGCTCCATTTATATCAATAATTCGATCTTCCCAATCAGACATTGCCGCACAGGCCGCCGCAAGCGCACAGTCATCCCTCGAAACAAATGCCATTTTCCCATCTCCCATGTTATTGCGGATGATGCCGTTTGTATTTTCAACTGCTTCCACAAATGTGGAGACCATTGCTTCCGCATATTGGGAATCCCGAAGAATCAAATAATGGATGGGCTGTTTTTTGATATACCTTTCGGTCCATACATGATCGTTTACTTCGTAAGCATTGATATCCTCATGTCCGGCTCCTACAATCGATGTATAAACCAGTTTGTTTACACCTGCCGCCACAGCCGCATCAATTGCAATTTTATGTGCCGCTCTTCTTTTCGGTCCAACGAATGGCATGGAGATCAGAATAACTGTATCCGCATCTTTAAATGCTTCCGTCAGTTTTTCCGCATTGTTAAAATCGGCAATTCTGGTTTCAATGCCCATTTCCTGGTATTTTTCAAGACCATTTTTTGTTGGAGCCGTAAAAATCAAAGCTTCATGAGGATATTTTTCCAGCAATACACGGGCTGATCTGCTTCCAAAATTTCCGTCTACTCCATTTAACAATATCTTTTTCATAAAAAATAATCCTTTCACTATATAGTTATAATATTAAAAAATCGATACCCCTTTATAGGATGCTCCCTCAGCTCTTTTTATTGCCTCCTTCCTTTTGTCTGAATTATATTATCTCCTCTCTAACTGTCGGCGCCTGAATAGTGTTTCCTATATATTCATAGTAAAGCAGTTGCCATCTCCCGTCATCAGTTATATAATTCATTTATACTGTCTTTTTTCGTCAAAAATAACCAAAGGAGTTTTTTGCAATGAAATCTATGAGCATTTCTGTCATCCTTGACTGGATTCCTGATAAATACAGGATTTTTTATAAATCTACGGGCTTAGATCAATTATTCCGGCATGCCCGCATGCTTGATGATTCCATGGAAATAATCGATAATGATTTTCTGTATTTAACACAAGAGAGCTCTTTCCTTGATAGGGAATGGGATATACGTAAGCCCCGGTTCCTGATTTTCTGTACCAAAACCGGATCAAAGGAGGGACAGATAAACCCTTCCTGGATGGAGCATGCCGCCATCTTATATACGGACGAGCCTTTTCATAAGGTATTCCATGAGTTTCTGGATATTTTTGATAAGTACTATGCCTGGTATGAGCAATGCCTAAAGATAATTATCGAAAACAAAGACGTTTCAGATCTGCTTGATTATGCGGCCACCTTTCTTTGCAACCCGATTGCCCTTTTTCTCCAACCGGAAAGCTGCTGCATTATACCGGGAAATTTCAGGAAAAAATCGAGGGAACTCTCTGGGACGAGGTTATCAATTTCGGCTTTACACCGACAGAATCCATATATCCTGACGAACACCAGAGAGTTATGCAGGAAATTCACAGCGGAAACCGCTTAATCTCCAGCGTCTTTCGTCAGGATCCATCCCATCACTCTCTGACCGCTCCGCTTTATTTTGAGGGAAAAAACTTTGGAGCATTCGGTACGACAGATATGAACGGTCCCTTTACGGAAGCACAAAAGGCTTTGTTATTAGAAGTCGTTCATTTTACAGAGCTTGCTATGAATCACCAGATTCAGCCTTTTCTTTTGCAGGATGAAGAAAACTATTATGTTATACGGCTTTTACAGGGATATCCGGCAGATGAGCTTTCTACCTCTTATTATCTCCAAGCCAGAAATTATACGAACGAGGATATTTGGTATCTTTATCAATTTTCCCTTCCAGAATCTGACGTCTCGGATACCCGTCAGTCTGCCTATATTCACCAGATAAAAAACATTCTGCCTCATGGAGTTGTCCTCTATTTTGAACATTCTATTGTTGCGGTTTGCCGCAGGCGGGATTTTGATCCTGATTATGAAAAATCATACGCCGCACTGGAGGATTTGCTAAAACGGCTTTCCCTTAAGGTCTATATAAGCACCCGTTTTTTTAGATTCACGGATCTTTCCATGGCATATGGACAATGCAGGCTTATGAAATCTTACCCTTTGGAGCCTCAAAAACATATTCAAAGGTTTGATGAAGCCTTTCTACATGTTTTATATGGTGTCCTTAAGGAAAAAAACTCCTTGCCGGGCTTCTGCCACCCAGCTGTTTTATCCCTGTGGCAAAGCCATATGGAGCAGGATCTCACACTCATTCATAATTTAAAATGCTATCTTATCAACGGAAGAAATATAGCGGAGACTGCCCGGACGCTTCATCTTCATAGAAACACCTTGATCTACCGGCTACGAAAAATCGAAGACCTGCTCCATATTTCACTGGATTACCTGGATGAAAATATGCTTCTCTATTTATTAATATCCTGCTTCATCTGCGAAACACTCTAATTTGGACATCCTCCTATGCTTGAAATTTGGCTTGCGACAGCAATTTCATTGCAACATAGGAAGATTTTCATTTATTTTGTGATTCTTACTTTTGATTGTTTCCGAACTGAGGGAGTAACAGCCCACAGAGGAACATAATTACCATACATATGGATGCAAGCATAAACAACAAACTATAATTATCTCCCGCAATTGGTGTTAAGATATAAGTTGGAATCAAAACAGCTCCAAGAAGCTGTAATGTAGAGATGACACCCGCCGCACTTCCTGCATATTTAGTTCCAATTCCTTCTAACAAAACCGGTGCGGAAAGGAAAATAGGCATTGACGCTCCAAGCATAATTCCAGTATAAAGAACCAGTATGTGTAAAACGAATATGGACGGAAATCTCCAACACATAATAATTCCGGCAAAACTCAACACGGCAGCTCCTGATACAAACACTTTAACATTTTTGATTTTAGAGAATACAATGGGACCTGTAATAGAACCAATACAATTTCCCAATGTCAACATAGATGCAATCGTACCACATACTTTCAAATCTATTCCATACATGGTCTGCAATGCCATCGGCATAAAAGTGGATAAAGTTACCGTACTGCCAAGAGCCATCATAATGCAAATAGAAACCAGCCATATACCTTTATTAGAAAGTACTACCTTAAGAGAATCCCCAATGGAAGGTTGATTTTCCTGATCTATCTTCTCCCTTTCTTCCATTGTATCCTCTGGCTTATCTTTCACAAAAAACAACCATAAAACAAATACACTAATACAGAATATTGCTGATACAATAAAAGCAGATGTCCTGCTATCAAACAAAACTGCCGTCGTTGCTGTCGCAAAGGCTCCCGGAAGTTGTCCGCAAAATGCAAATATACCCATCAAAATTCCTAGCTTTTCCTGCTCAAACAACTTGCAGTAATCTTGGATGCATTAATATTTACAAACATATTGGAGAAACCGGTTAATGCCATGCAAAGAAAAAATGGCATATCCATACTAAATCGTGATCGACGTGAATCAGCACCGCCAGATTGATGCATGTCCCATTCGGTCTGCGATTGCTAATCCCGTAAATCCCATATTAATCAATAACGATACATGGGAATGTCTCAAATCATGCACACGGATTCGCTTCACCCCAGATATTTTTGAGCCTCTATTCATTTCATGATGCAGATAAGATTTGGAAATTGTGAAAATCCGTTCGTCCTCTTTTGGATGGCTGGTGCGTTTCTCCTGTCCAATCAGTATAACGATAGACCACTCGCCACTTCCCAGTGACATTATCTTTGTAAATACTCATACAAATTCTCCTCTCTTTCTCTTACATTTCGCTGTAACATACTTTTTTGCGGAAATAATTAGTGTTTACTCTGCCAGCTACCGTAAGATAACCCAGCTTCTGTAATTCTTCATTTAGCTGTTTGACAATCTTATAAGCATAAGACTTGGAAACTCCCAGTTCCGCTGCAACTTCTTCTAATCAGCAAGGAAGAATATGATGAATGGAGATATAAGTATCCGGAACTGGATACTTACCAGAAACGTGCCAAGATACCATCTCAGGAATTGAGTGATTACCTCGTAAAAGAATTGACTAAAAAAGAAAAATAAGGAAAAAGAAAACCTTACCGATATTCAGTTTTTTACTTCTGAAAATCAGTAAGGTTTCTTTATATACGTTATGAAATAAAATTTTTATTCGCCGAATAACCACAAAATGTTGCCATTTTGTTTCCAGATACTAAGCAAATTTGTTTGAAACTCGCATAAATACTGGCTTTGTCAAATTGTGTGGATTATTCAAACTCGTCTCACAGCAATTTAATTCTCATGTTTTTATAGCATTCTAATATGTTTTCAGCATCTTCCGGTAATGCTTTTTCAATTTTAATTTCCATCACATTTTCACCTCAAAATTCCGATTTATCGATTTTCTAAGTCAAAAGTTGTTACTTAATTCAATGGAGATTCCATCAATACAACTTTCTTATTTGCTGCATCCATCATCACTTCACATCCGATAGGCATAGTAAGCATAGGGTGTGTATGGCAACAATCAAAATCAGCTAATATAGGAATTTTAGTATCTCCTAAAACTTCTAATAGAATTTCATAAGGACATTTTCCAGTTCCATTATCATCGAATTTTTCATGTTTTCCCAAGATTATTCCACTTACTTTTTCAAATACACCAGCAAGTTTCAACAATGAGAAAGAACGTTCTATTGTACACGCATCTTTTAACGAATCCTCAATAAACAGAATATCTCCCTTTTTAATCTCCGGCATATATTCAGTTCCAAAAAAGCCCTCCATTGTGTTAAGATTTCCGCCTATCATTCTCCCCTGACAAATCCCTGGATTCACGCATATCCAATCATTTCCAAGTTGCTCTTTTGACCTGTCTTGTTCAGCCCAATTGATAAACTCTTCTGTCCAAACCTCTGGCTTTTCATAACAATAAGGAAAAGATATTGTCCCTTTTATCATAGAGTTAAAACTATCAAATGTCCAATCAACAAAAGGAGGCAACTCCCCAAACGAAGATGCAACAGCCGGTCCATAAAAAGTAATTAGCCCTGTCTTTGCGTAAATAGCAAGCAATAAGGCGGTAACATCTGAATATCCAATAATTATTTTGGGATGCTTCTTTAAATATTCATAATCAATATATGGTAAAATTGAGTTTGTATTGTTTCCGCCAATGGATGCCATTAGAATCTGAACATCCTCATTGTATAAGAGTTGATTAAACTCCTGTGCTCTTTCCTGAATTGTTCCAGAACGGTAGTTATCCTTTTTTCGGTATAACTGCCCATTTATTATTTTATAACCTTTAGATTCTAAATATTTGACTCCTCGTTCATAACGAACAGGGACAGTTGCAGAAATTGGTGATGATGAAGAGAATACGCCTATTGTAATATCATCTTTTAATTTTCTTGCCTTCATATTTCAAGTTCCTCCAGAAATTCCAGTTTAATTGTTTCAATTATATCCCTCTGCTCTTATTCTGGCAATTCTTATCTATACAAAAAGGCAGTCGTTCCTACTCTTAGAACGACCACCCATACTTTTGTATCAAATTACCTTGCGCCTCTATCATGTTTTCTTCTTACAGCATATCTCTGTTCCTCAATCGCCTGTTCCCTCTGTCTCGCTGTCCTCACTGCCGACTGCACCACATCTGAACCAAGTACCGCTTTTGTTCTCTGATAATCCATTTCTACACTACGAAGTTGTTCATTCTCACTCAGCACATCATCAAGTCGATTACGAATCCGCTCTTTCACTGACAATTCTTGATTATAAGAGATTTCCAATCTGTCATATTTATTAGATATTGTGCGATACTTCACCCTAACATATATCATATGTTCTGCAAGAACAATTGTAATTTGAATCTTATTTTATAGACCTATCCCCTATAAATATTTTAATACATCAGATAAGTTATTAATTTCCATATCAGCTTTTTCACTCTCATCTGTTATATTCCACAAACTTCCTAATCCCTGTTTTACCCATATAGTTTTCATACCCAACTGTTTTGCGGGTACAATATCATTATCAATACGGTCACCAATCATGACTGCATTCTCTGGCTTACAACAGCTTCTTTCCAATGCAATTTCAAATATGCGCCTATCAGGTTTTGAAACGCCTTCTTCTGCTGATGCGATAATCAAATCAATATATTTTCGTACTCCAAGATTTTCTAATCTCTCAGAAGTTCCTAATGATTGGTTTGCAATTACACCAATTTTATAAATTCTACTTAACTTTTTCAAACAATCTTTAGTGTCTGTATACAGCCTCTCGTATTGCGATTCCCATTTAGGTAATTTCACCCCCAATTGCCTTGCTACCTCTAAATCTCCTTTTTTGTTTTCTTTATAAAACGACATGGCATATTTATAAATTTGCTCGTAAGTTAAACCTGATAAATCCGCTATCCTTTTCATCCTGTCTTCATAAACTTTGCTTTCATCAACCAATGTCGACCCAACATCAAAAAATAGCCATTTTATTTCGTCCTTTTTGGGGCAAAATCCTCTTTTTCTTGCTTCTTCTAGCAGTTTGGGTTGAATTTCTGGGTAAGTCCAATTAATCGGTAGTTCATCCATAATTGCTATTTTTTCAATTTCACTGTGAAGCTCTTTTTCAAATGTATGTATATCTGAGAAGAATAATTTTCCAAAAGTCTCCATTCCATCGAAATTATCTGGTGCAGTCACAGAATATATACAAATTGGAGTAATATCAAAAGTTATTGCTCCTGTTTCTTCATATAGTTCTCGTTTGGCTGTTTCAAGAATATCCTCACCATCTTCTCTATGTCCCCCCGGTGCCTCCCATGTATTTCTTTCCTTGTGCTTGCAAAATACCCATTTACCATTATGTCTGGCAATAATAACTGCAAACTTCGTAAACGGTAGAATACGAGTACCTTTTTATTCACTTCAAGTTATGCCATAATCATACTCAACAAAATAACATAGTCAAAAAAAGTTTAGTACTTAACTTTTTTTAACTGACTATGATTCAGAGGAGGAATATTATGGCTACGCAAACCAGCCTTGTAGCTCAGCAGGTGAGGATCAGACAATGGGCAGAACAGATCCGGAATTGTCAGAACCGTCCCAAAGGGATGGATGTTGAAACCTGGTGTACCCAAAATAATCTTACAAAAGCCAACTATTATTACCGTCTCCGGCGTGTCAGGCAGATATACCTGGATCAGATGCAGGACACAGAAACCACTGCTTTTGTGGAACTGCCCGCACCTGCACCAGATCCAAAGAAAACAGATACTCCAAAAGAATCCGGTAACATGCATTTCGGCAGGAACTCTGCCAAATGATCCGTATTAAAAATACCAGGGGACTGTCAGCTAGAGATATTTTCCGGTACTTCACCGGAAATGCTCTGCCATCTCATAAAGCTTT
>ENA-OQAN01000665-OQAN01000665.1-human-gut-metagenome-genome-assembly--contig:-NODE-665-length-17293-cov-2.853373_pt1 | contig 17293 bp, 23 predicted proteins | sample MGYA00242735_ERZ504527 | MGnify/ENA primary metagenome ERZ504527 (study PRJEB26092, sample SAMD00036230) | human gut metagenome | host: Homo sapiens | study: EMG produced TPA metagenomics assembly of... | reverse complement strand
AATGGATGGAACTATAGCTTTTCTTTTCTACCTGCTGAAGATGTATCAGCCAACATTTTGCATCCGAAATCCGAACCGTATCTCTGCTTGCAATCTTGCGTATTTCTCCACCATTTCAATCTCATCAAACACATATGCAACCGGACTCACTCGCATTGCCGCCCATTCCCATAACTATTATTAGGCATTGGTATTTTTTCTGTATCTTCATATTTACAAATCCAGTCAATATACATCAAACCATATGCTTTATCTGGATATTTCTCGGTAAACTCGTAAAATTTTTTCGCCAATAAATATTTATGCTCACCATTGCCCAACGAAACCTTTCCATATTCTATAGTCCATTCTGCCAACGCAAAAGTCAATACTGAATCATCCGTAAAATGATCCTCATCATGAATCAAGTAAATTTCTTTATCTTTAACTCCAAATTCATATGTGGATCCTAATATATCTCCAAAAATTGCACCTATCATCTTCTCCACCTCGTTTTTTTATAAATAGGTCTACTGCATCAGAACAATCCTACATTCACTTTGAATTCCCTGTACATCTCTGTTTCTGATTCCCCCACAGTTATAATTCAAACCTTTTACTTGTCACCCCAAAGCGTCTTAGCTCCAAACCTTCAAGTGTTTCTATATGAAACTCATGAGCCGGCATTTCTAGCTCCAGCCATTGCAACATTGGCAAATTCACTTTTAATGATCTAAGATACCAATCCGTTCTTTCTTGTTCATATTCTCTTGGTACAAACAATTTTAGCCTTTCGATACTCGGAATAGAAAAAATCTCCAATATTCCCGGATCTTTCCCCATATCTTCAATGAATAACTCCGAAAGATTTCCCAAATTTCTTAACCCTCTCAGACTACTTAGACAGCAATGTTTTAGTGTTAAGCTTTTAAGTTCTGACATTTTTGAAATTGTTTCAATTAATTCTTTCTGCATTCCCACAACTTCCAAATATCTTATGCTCTTTATTTTTTGTAACGATGAAAAGTCCTCAACTTTTGTTAAACGCAAATTCAACGCTTGCAATTTAGAGCATTTTTCTAGACTTTGAAAATTCTTTAGCTCCCCACCAATTAAATTTAATTTACACAGATTCGGCGCTTTCTCAACCGCACTCAAATCTTGCAGATGGTACGCAGTTATTTTCAATAATTTGATTATTGGAATTTTCTTTTCGTTAATATGATTGGTTCTTTTTTTACTACTTGACATATATATTCTTCACTTCCTGTATACTTATATTTATTTTCTTTGCACAATTACTCTCTTAGTTTCTTATTGGAAAGTCTTGGATATAACGGATATGCAAATACTATTAGACAGTTCCTACTTTTTTCTTGTGCATACGTCCTTTTTTTAGTATATCATTATAAAATGCAAGGACAATATCTCCACCATAAAACACCTCCTGGTTTTTCCACTGTATGAGGTGTTTTCTCATAAATCGAGAAACATATTCTTCAAACATTTCAGTCTCAAAAAAGTATGTATACTCAAAAACACCTATAGTATCTATCCTTTTTACATTCATTTCTGATTCTTTTGATCCATAATACTTAATCTCAACTTTCAATCTTCCCTGGTTTTTTGTTCGAAACTCCGTTTCAAACACATAATTCATCCAATCGTAATCCGACAAAGTAAGTTTTGTATTTATTCGATCTTCAAAAGGGATGTTTTTGAATACAATATCATCCATCACTACAAACTGTAAATCTAATATTTTTGAATCTTTCATTTTCACTACCTCCCCTAATTCGCTTTTTCTTTCTTGGTTTCCCTTGTCCATACTTATACTCTAGCTCACAGCATGGAACAAAAAAGGGATATCTTCAATCACTAACATGAGAAACACAAAACCTGCCCCAGATATAGCCAACTATGCTATATCCAAGGCAGGTAAAACTGTCGTATTTTTAGAGAAAAATGTCAAAAGGACAACTTATACATCCTATAATTAACTCTGGATTACTATCCTTCTTTCATACTGTTTGCCAATTTATCTGCAGAAATCCAGCCTGATGGATGAGCTATGTTTACAAATACAACATTTGTATTATCACTTTGAATTTCATATTTTTTGATTCATTTCGCTTCTATACCAAGTGCTTTCATAAGTCTTTCAAAATAACCTTTTCCCCCACATACAAAAACCGTTACTTTTTCTCTTTGATTTGTAAGTAATTCAATTTCTTTTAAAATATATTCTCTGTACTCTTTCGCATAATTGATCACCGCATTCTCATCATACCCTTTTGTGCTGAAAGTCCCTCCTCTCTTATTTACATTCATATATGCTGCTTTTGAAGTGAAAATAAACTCCTCTTTTTCTTCTAAGCCAAAATATTGTTTCATAGCATTATTTATTTTTGTTAACATTTTAGGCTTATTATTTTTCTCTGGATCAAAGCCAATCCAACAGCCAGGTATTCACATTTTTTGGATTCAATTCAAACCCCGGAAAATAATTTTTAATGCATGTCTTTGCCGAATCATTGGCTTCCTTTAACAGAAAAAATGTATTCAAATCCCTCTCCTACGTCAAATGTTCCTACACATCCATCCAAATTAAATGCATTTTTTAAAACATATTCCCAAGAAGTTTCTTCCTCACTCAAGAAGTCCTTATTTTCGCTACAATTTTTACAATTATCTTTGTCGAAAAATTGTATAAAATGTGATGAGATCGTGTTCCCTTTTTTCTTGTAATGTTCTTTTATAAATATTTCGCTAACACATATTTTTTCTGGACTATTATGAATTGCCTCACTTAATTTATTCACTTCTTCCACTTGCTTTGCTTGCCATGTTTCAAATAATTCTTCAAGCGTACTGCACTCCGTAAGTTCTTTTATTTCTTTTTTCATTAGTGTTCCCCCTTATACTGTTCGCTCGCTTTCTTTATATCTTCCTTCACCATATCCACCAGTTTTCCCGGACTTAATATTTTCACATGTACTGCATACTGTAACGCCCATTTTCTCATTGCTTCCAGATTAACCATTACTCGAACCGTTACCTCATCCTCTGTCTCATCTGAGAACTTGATGTCTTTTCCAAACCAATCAATAATTTCACTCACCAAATATTTTTTAGCGCGAAATGTTACTGCTGCACTTTCTCCAGTAAACATATAAATATGCTCTGCCATATGTTTCGGCAGATTCAGTCCATTCTCCAAACCTTTCACCTTTTTCATCGGTTTAACTGGCACAGGAAGTATCTCTATATCTGTAATCCGATCCAGTCGATAATTCGCAACATTGTCATACTTATCATAATTGCAGATTAAATAATATCGGCCATTAATTGCGGCAATTTGATATGGATTGATAATATATCTGCGTTTTTCCCCTTTTTCATTTTCCCGTGGATACATTTTCATATCTGTATGATACTCATTATAATAGAATGCCACCTGCCTGCCTTTTGTTATCGCTTTATCCAACATCTCTATCGTATAAAAGAGCTGTTTGTTTTGCGGTTCAGTATCCGGCATCGTCTGAATATGTTTTACCCTTGACTTAAAATAGCAATTAGACAGCCTTCTAACTTCTCAATCAATGCTTTGCATTGACTATATGGGATATGTTTTGAAAAGAGAAGACTGTCAATCAATAACCGAAGTTCGGAATCCGTAAAATCTTTTTCCAGATACCAATCCGTAAATATAATCTCTTCTTCTCCATTTTTACCTTGACGAATTGATTCACTATATTCTACTTGATATCCGAAATCAATCAAATTCATTAAATTCCTCTTAACCGCTTTTCGGTCAACCTTCATATCATATTCCCGTTCTAGAATATCCATAATTTCTCTTTGGCTGAGGCGGTGATTTTCATCCGTATATCGCTTTAATATATCAAGAATATTTATAATGATCATCTTTTTGGGTTGTTTTGTGTACATGGTAAATCTCCTTTTATTCATCATATCACACGCTTTTATTTGAAAACAATATATAATATCCCTTTAATTACCTCTATATCCAAACCATTCTTTCTGCCTTTCCAAATCGCGAATTTGGGTAATCTTATTTTGTACTGCACACCTCTTATATAATTCATACGTAGTTAAAACCAAAATCTCCGAAGGCAAATATTTAACAGCCTTAAACATCTCAACCTCACTGTCATCAAAATAATCTGCCTCGTTTTTATTATTTCCTTTTTCATATTTATCTGCAAACTGTCCTTTACGAATTACTTCCGTCCAATAACATGCATTTTCCTCTGACATAGATATATTTATTAAGTATCTAAATACATCTTCTCTTGTAAATGGATATACACTAAACAATATATTCTCATCTACTAATTCCGGATAGTTTACATCTGCCATGCATAATGCCAATATTTCCATCATTTCAAACTCGGTATCAGGTTTGAGATATTGAAATCTCACTTCTTCTTCCGGGGTCATAAATCCTGTTTCAATCATATTTCCCCATGAACAAACAAAATTTTCTGTTTTGTCAATTTTTAAGCCCTCGCAAATATCCATATCAAGTTTTGTAGTTCTTTTTGTTGGTAGGAAATAATAGATTTCCGCAATAAATTCTTCTGTCTCGTTGTAAGCACTTGTCGTTTCTTCTATTAACCCTATAGAACCATCTGTTAATTTGACACAATTCTTAATGTAATCTAATTTAGTCTTGCCTTCTGGTAAAACAGCAATCCCTATTGGTTGTATTTCATCTTTTTCCACAGAACCCAACCACAGAATTTCCTGTCCACTATCATGAAAGAATGCTTCTATTTCCCGTTTCGCCGTATTATAAAACAGTTCTCCAACTTCATATTCCGTCAAAGAAAGATTTGAAAAGGGATAATTTATACTCGTTGTCTTCATAGCATCATAAGGCAGCAGATTGAACAAGCCAAGAATAAACACACAAGACTGCGTTCTTACAGTAACTGTCAAATCATATTTTCTTGCCAAATTTCCAATAAACGCCGCTACCCATAATTGTTTCAAAATTTCTTTATTTTCCTTTACTTTCTCCCGAATGAAGTTCATTCCCATTGCATATGCTTTATTGATTTCGTCTTCACACGCTTTTTCATTTCCTTGACAATATCTATTCAAATATCCTCGGTACAACTCTTTGCAATACTGCTCAAATTTCTCCCAACCACTTGTATAAATAAATTCCATTTTTTCCATTCACAGTTCTCTCCTCTTTGGTTTTTATAAATAAATCTTAACTCTTCACATGTACCAAAAAAGGAACACGCTTTGCCCCCTAAAAAAAGGCCGCATTTCTGCGACCTTTCCTTCCGCTATCCTCTATCCCCTCTCTTTACCTCACCTCATAAACGACCTTCACAAAAGCACCTCTTTTGTTACATCTATATGTAAAGAACTATCTGTTTTTTTACATTTAAAACACGCTATACCAAGTTGTAAAGATTTTACTTTCAACTTCATTTATAAAAAAAGCTATAAGATTCCACTATTAGAATTCTTACAGCTTTCATTCTCATCATGTCACATCCCTAAATTATAATTATTTATCTTGTAACACTCACACAAAAATCTATGGGTTATTTTCGGGTTATTTCTTCCCCACCAATATCTTCCAAGTATTGATTTTACTGACTTTTTAAGGGGTTCTTCGAAGAGTGCCGTGGCATATAAATAGTATTTTTATCATTGTTCTTATAACGCCTCTTCCTTTTCCACTATTATAGCTGATCGTACTTGGCCGCACTCCCTTTTGCCTTATCTACCGGATACTTTGCTTCATTCTGCGACATCTTCATATTTATGATTTCATCTGCATCCAGTTCCAGTTTGTCTAACAGATTCTGACTATAAACCAAAACATCCGCCAATTCCTCCTTGACATGTTGCAGATCATATTCTTCATCAGACCACTGAAAACACTCTAATAACTCTGCTGCCTCAATTACGATTGATTTTGCAAGATTTGCCGGCGAATGAAACTGATCCCAGTTTCGATCTTCTGTAAATTTTCTAATTCTGTCTATTGTTTCATACTTCATAATTAAATACTCCTTTATTTTGCTACTTCTAACAATGCTTTCTGACAAAGTGAAATTATTCAGTTCAGCATTTTTAGAGCGTGTCTGAAAAAGGCTTTTCTGCAAGATGTGCGTCACAATTTTGTGGGATATTTTGCCCGGATGAGGGCGCGTAGTGGGCTACGGCAACTGAATTCGGGTGAAATATCCCGCAAAGTGGGGCGTGCAGATTGCGGGAATGATTTTTCAGACACGCTCTAATGTTTCATCAACACTATTTTATACATGCAGATTTTTCTGCATCTCTTCTTTAAATTCTCTTCCTTTAAACAATATCACTGCTACAAGAAACAGGAAACATATTAACGCTCCAAACATACTTACTGTTGGATTTTTCACCACTTTGCATAAGAGTAAGATTCCCGGAAGAATCAATCCGTATCCGGCAGCCATAATTTCGTAAATAAGATACTCTCGCACAGGACATTTCCGCACCTTAGCGATTACAAACATCGCTGTAAGTGTAGATACACTCATGATCGGCAGCACAAGATCTACAGACCAACTGTGCCAACCGGTCAGTGCATCCCATATAAAGCAGATAATAGTACCGATAAAAAGCTGCCACATCGCATTTTTCAGCAGATTATAGCGTTTGAAAAATCCAATCGATGAGGCAATCCACATTGTCACAACGCCTCCGGCTGTGAATAAGGTCCAGCGAATTCTAGGATGGAAATTATACTCCGTAACAAGCATTGCTGCAACAATTGCAATACACAGAAAGCTATAAATTTTATAGACTTTCATTTCCTGTTCGCTTGGCTCATCTGTCTTTGGAAATTCAGGTTTTACTTTTTCAGATGCAATTCCCTGTTCTTTTAACAAGCGATAAAAATTACGTTCAATGTTCACTGTGTCGTATCTGGATGTAAATGCAAATGATAATTTATCCTGAAAAGAACACAAACACAATTCAAACTTAGGAGTGTTTGTGTACACACCAAATCGTTCAATATAAGGCACATAACTCGCATGCATTTTAACCGCACTCATATTAGAGAAGATTGCTGTCGTGTTCTTCTCTGAATATTTTGCCCCGGCCTGAATACATAGATTTTTCAATTCCAAAGGTGCAAGCCTCAGAATCGGATGCAGTTCCAAAGCAAGCAACTCGCTGATATGCGCTGACATCTTTTCTTTTGTCAGTTCTGTCTCAAAAAATTCTTTCGTATATTTCAGTATTGCCTCAAAACTTTGATCTTGTGTAGTAAAATTATATCCCGGCTCAATCCAATTAAAAAAATTCAGCATCGATAAAGACGGGAAAAACTTTCTTAAGTTAACCGGAACCATTAACACGACCGGCTTTTTCTTTTGCATTTTAGACATTTCTTCATTTATTGCCATCATAAATAATGCTGTCAAAAAGACTGTCATAGATACTCCGAGTTCCCTGCTCCGCTTCAATACTGCCTGAACTGAAACAACAGATTCATGGACGTGCAGATGATTTCCATCTTTCTTTCTTTTCCGTATCTGGAAAGCATGTAGTTTTCTTTTTTTCGGTCGTTTCTGATCTTTTGAATAATATTTCAAAAAACTATCAACTTCTTGATCTTGTACCGTCATATCTTCTGGTAACAATGAAACTGGTTCTAATCCATTTACTTTGTGAATAAGATAGAGATAATTTTTTACCAGTTCTTTTAAAAATTCTGTCGCTCCTGTGCCATCTGTCAATACATGGAATACTTCGAAGTTGATTCGTTTTTTATAATAGGTTACTTCAAAAAGCAGTGTCTTCTTATCCTTTATATAGAGTCTACTACAAGGCTCTTTGTACTCTTCCTTTACAATCGGTCGTAAATTACATGGCTCAAGATAATGCCAGAATAATCCTTTGCGAAGCACCATTAAAAACGTAGGAAATATTTCTATTGTCTGATTCAATGCTTCCTGCAAAACGTCAGGATTTACTTTTTCTTTCAATTCGCAGTAAAAACGAAACACTCTCGTATCTTTTTTATTACTGGCAGCAGAATATAATTTTGCTGCATTATCTAGTTTTCTCCAACGTGCTTTTTTCTTACTCACAGTGTTTCCTCTTTCAGAAATTCATTGATATAGGTGAAACTTTCCTGTACATGAAGCTGCTTGATCCCCAACGCAAAATATCCATGTAATGCATCTTTGATCCGATGTATCTCCACATAATTTCCAGCCTCTTTTAAGCGCTTCCCATATGCTTCCCCTTCATCTCGAAGTGGATCAAATTCACATGTAAGAATCAATGTATCAGGTTGATTCGCTAAATCTTCTGCTATGTATGGTGCAAAATAAGGATTCTTCTTATCCTCTTTATTTCTCGCATAAAGATCAATATAATCCTGCATCTTCCCAGCTGTCAAAAGATAATCTGTTCCATTTTCCTTAACAGATGGAAATGGTGAATTTTCTGTATAATCATTATATGTAGCCGGATAGATCAGTATCTGTCTTTTTGGCATAAATTCTCCACAATCTCTAGCCATCAAAGATAATGCTGCACAAAGATTCCCTCCGGCACTATCTCCGATCAATGTAATATTTTCGGGTTTTATGTTGAGCATAAAATCTCCGGAATATAATGTTTTCGCAACGGCATAACAATCTTCCAGACCTGCCGGGAATTTATCTTCCGGTGCCAGTCGGTATTCAACTGCAACTACATATTGTCCGGTTGCATTAGCAAGCCGGGCACAAATTCTTTCATAATTATCGATACTCTCTGTAACCCAGCCGCCGCCATGTATAAACAAAAGCATCTTTTTATCTTGAATATTATGTTTCTTTTCTTCACTCTCACGAAAACTTTTTTCAGTTGGAAAGAAAATACGAATCGGGACTGCATGACTCCCGTTATATATTTTCTCATCTATTTTTTTATAAAAATCTTCATCGGATCCAATCGTTTTAAATCCGCCATATGACGAAATGCTTCTACTTCCACACCATCAAAAGACAGAGCTTTCAAAATCTTCTTCGCTGTCTGATTAATCAATACTATATTCTCCTTATACCCGTTCTTATGTCTGTAAAAGACTACGAGCCCATTATATCATAAAGTGCTTATTAAAGTGAATTTAATATTGCAAAAAGCACCAGCCAACTGAATGACTGATGCTTTTAACATTAATATACTTTATTTTGTATAAACTGTATTCCCTTTTGCAATTACTTCAACAAGCTGAAGTTCCTGGTCAAGAATACAAAGGTCAGCATCATAGCCTTCTTCAACCTTACCTTTTCCTTTGAGGCGAAGAATATCTGCTGGATTAGATGTAATTGTAGAAATAGCTATTTCTAAAGGAATTTCTGTTTTAAATACACATTCCTTTACTTCCTTCAGAAGGCAGCTGGACTGTCCAACGCCCATTCCAAGGAATTCGCCATCACTACTGTACATCGGAAGGCTTCCCTGTCCATCAGAAGAAATTGTCATGCGGTCAGGATTTACTCCTGCATCCAGCATCCGTTTGATACCATTACATACACGTACCTCATCACAGATAGTTTCCCAATAGTCAATATCTTCATTTCCGGTAAAGTCTACTGCTCCGCCTTTCAGCGCATACTCAATCGACTTGCCAAAAAGCATCTCATTTCGATTGATATGTGTTGGCAGTATTTGAGAAGCCGGTATCTCTGTCTCATCTACCACTCGTTCAATAAGATCTAAGCATCTCGACTGTCGCCAAGATGAACATTTACAATACCTGCTTTCCCAGAAAGAACACCGCCAAGTCTTGTATCCGCAACGACACGCGCAAATTCCTCAAAAGTCGGCTGTGAAGAACGATGATCAGAAATCGCGATTTCTCCGGTTCCAATGATTTCCTGAATCATCATAATATCTTTGACAATACTGTCCGTCAACGTGTGAACCGGAATCTGATAACTGCCTGTATAACAGTATGCAGACATTCCCTGCTCATTCAATCCTTTTGTCTTTGCAACCAGTGCACACATATCACGACCGATTCCATCCGTTCCAAGGCAGCCAACAACTGTTGTTACTCCAAACTTCGTAAGTCCTTCCATAGTTGCTTCCGGAGTACGATTGGCGAATCCACCTTCGCCACCGCCTCCAAGTACATGAACATGACAGTCAATGAATCCCGGAGTTAAAAGTAACCCCTCTCCATTGATTATTTCTGTCTCAGAAAGAAATCCTTCTGCGGATATAGAACCTGCATCTTTAATCTTGACAATCTTATCATTGATTGTAAGTACATCTTTTTTCCCCAGATGCTGTGGGGCATAGACATCAATATTCTGAATTAATTTCATCATAAATCTCTCTCAATTATCAAATGTATGTTTTAGAATCCAATTCCAACTGCAATAAGAATTGTAATGATTGCACCAATCATTAATACACCAAGGAATTTCCACATGAATTTAATCCAGTTAGACCACTCAATCTTTGCAATTGCAAGAGATCCGATCAGACATCCGGATGTAGGAACAATCAGGTTTGTAAATGCATCACCAAGCTGGAATGCAACTACAGCTGTCTGACGTGAAACACCTAACAGGTCTGACAGTGGAGCCATGATCGGCATTGTGATCGCAGCCTGTCCTGTTCCGGATACAACGAAGAAGTTGAATACGGACTGGAACAGATACATAAGTACTGCTGCAACTGCTCCGGAAACTCCAGACAGGGCATTTGAAATATTATACATAATTGTATTAATAACCGTAGGTGTTGTCGGATCAGATCCACCAAGAACCTGCATGATACCCTGTGCCATAGCAACAACAAGTGCAGCACCTATCAGGTCTTTTGCTCCATCTTTAAATGATGTTGCGATATCATTCAGTTTCATATCGTTCAGTTTAAAGATAACTCCAATCACACCGGAAACAATTCCCATAATGAAGAACTGTGTAGCAATCTCCGGCATGTAGTATCCTTGAGTCATAACTCCCCAAACTACCCATACTACTGTAGCAGCCAGTGTCAGAAGAACTAAAATATGTCCAAGACCAAATGAATGTCCTTCGTCAATTCCTGTTTTTTCATTCTGCTCACGGAAATATGCATCGGTCTTATATGCGATTGAGATTGTCGGAGTCTTTTTGATCTTTGATGCATAGAACATAGTCATTCCACAGCCGAGTGCTGTAAATACTACCCACATTACCATACGGAATCCTGCTCCGGAGAATACGTCAATACCTGCAATACCCTGTGCAATACCTACAGAGAATGGATCATCCAAGATGAACCAAAACCAATCTGTGTTGCAACATAAGTAACAAGAACTGCGATAACTGAATCATATCCAACTGCTACAAACAACGGACAAAGAATCATAGTAAACGGAAGCGCTTCTTCTCCCATCCCGAAAACTGCTCCACCAAGAGAAAACAGTACGAAAAGTATCGGAATCAGTAGTTTTTCTGCTCCCTCTGCCTTACGGATCAATCCGATCAATCCGGATTCAATCGCACCTGTACGGATCATGATACCGAATGCACCACCTACTACCATAAGAAATGCGATAATCTCGATTGCAGAACTATTTACGATTCCGTTATACATATAGTTGAAAAATCCTGTTCCACCATCTCCACTAAAGAGTGCTACTCCTTCTGTTACTACATTTCCTGTATCATCTGTCAGATACTGGAAACTTCCGTCTTTGATTACTGTGCGGGTTTTCTCAACACCATTGATCATATATGAAATATCCTGTGTTTCGTAAAATCCCTTTGGTACAAGAAATGTCATAAGTGCTGCGAAAACAACTACAAAAAAGATGATAATGTAGGTATCAGGCACTTGGAATCCCTTGTTAAAAGACTTTAACCCTTTTCCTTCGTTTTTGCTCATTTTTGAATCTCCCTCCCATTTTTCATTAAACCTGTCAATATTATTTTTCAAAAAAACTGCTCTTATTTCCTGCAGCGTCCAAGTCTGCCTTTAAAATCTTCATACCCAAAATCAGTAAGACGTTCCATGGTTTTATCGCCATGTCTCAGCCATATATCAGGCAAAGGCATTCCATTAAAGGTATTGTTCTTGCAGGTTGTATAAATGGCCATATCACCAAACATGAGGATATCTCCGTACTTCAACGGCTCTGAAAAGCTGTAATCTCCTATGATATCTCCTGACAGGCAGGTTGGTCCTCCGAGCCGGATTGTGACTGCATTTTCTCCCGGTTCTCTGCTCCAAGAAGAGGAGGACGATAAGGCATTTCCAGAACATCCGGCATATGACACGCAGCACTTCCATCCAAAATTGCAAGCCGGATATCACCATTTTGCAGCACATCCAGAACAGTTGTCAAAAAAAATCCTGCATTTAAGGCCCATGCCTCTCCGGGCTCCAGATAAACATCTACCTTCCATTCTTCCTTTGCTGCTCTAATGCACTTCTCAAGCCGTGCAATATCATAGCCTGGTCTTGTAATATGATGTCCACCTCCCAGGTTCAGCCATTTCATCTGAGAAATCAGATCTCCGAATTTCGTCTTACTGCTGTAAGAGTAGTTCCTAGATCAGAAGAGTCCTGCTCACAAAGGGTGTGAAAATGAATACCATCCAATAATCCGATCAGCTCCGGATGCTTTCTCACAGCAGTCTCCCATTGTGCTCTTGTGGTACCCATGCGGCTGCCTGGGGCACAGGATCATAAATAGCATGTCCCTCCTGGTAGAGCATTCCGGATTGATCCGAAGCCCTGCATTTTTCCCGGCCTCCTTCACTCTTTTTCCAAAGCGAAGAAGCTGAGAAGGAGAGTTAAACACTATATGATCTGCAAAGCTAAGCAGCTCCTCAAATTCATCCTCACGATATCCGGCGCAAAATACATGTACCTCTTTTCCAGGCATCTCCTGGGCACCAAGCCTGGCTTCGTACAGTCCGCTTGCTTCTGTTCCCGTCAGATAAGGTTCCAAAAGATGATAGCAGTCATAATTACTGAAAGCCTTCTGTGCCAGGAGCATTTTGCAGCCTTGTTCTTTTGGCAATATTCCCCATTTAATTCTGCATTTTTTATAAGCGCCGCTTCGTCGAGAACATAACAAGGTGTTTGATCTTCCGCAGCTCCGGCGGAATAATTCCGGCCGGACGCTGCAAAGGGTGGTCTTGTATCTGTTCTTTCCATTAATCCACCAGCTCCGGATCATGATTTTCGCTGCGTGGAAGTCCATATTTGTCAAGTGCTTCCAGGAACGGATCCGGGTCAAATTCTTCTACTGTGTACACTCCCGGGCGGATCCATTTTCCGGTAAGCATCATTAATGCTCCGCACATAGCCGGAACGCCTGTCGTATAGCTGATTGCCTGACTTCCAACCTCTTTATAACATTCCTGGTGGTCACAAACATTGTAAATATAATAGGTTTTCTCTTTTCCATCCTTTACCCCGGTGAAAATGCAGCCAATATTAGTTTTTCCCTTAGTCCGTGGACCCAGGCTGGCCGGATCCGGGAGAAGAGCCTTCAAAAACTGGATAGGAACGATTTCCTGTCCATTATAGTTGATCGGAGTAGTAGAAAGCATTCCCACATCCTCCAGACAGCGCATGTGATCCAGATAGCTCTGTCCGAAGGTCATAAAGAAACGAATTCTCTTTACACCCGGAATTGTCTGGGCAAGGGACTCGATCTCCTCGTGATGCAGAAGATACATATCTTTATCGCCGACCTGATCAAAATCATATTCCCGCTTGATCGCCATCGGAGGAATTTCCACCCAGTGTCCATTCTCCCAGTAGCTTCCGGGCGCACTTACCTCACGAAGATTGATTTCCGGATTAAAGTTGGTTGCAAATGCATATCCGTGGTCTCCTCCATTGCAGTCCAGAATATCAATGGTATCGATCTGGTCAAACTCATGCTTTAATGCATATGCACAATATGCCTGGGTAACACCCGGGTCAAAGCCGCAGCCAAGAAGTGCTGTAAGTCCTGCCTCTTCAAATTTCTTCCGGTATGCCCACTGCCAGGAATAATCAAAATATGCGGAAAATCCCGCTTCCTTGCAGCGTTTTTTCGTAAATAGCACGCCATTTGGGATCATCGTATCCTCCGGCTCATAGTTTGCCGTATCCATATAGTTTACGCCACATGCCAGACATGCATCCATGATGGTCAGATCCTGGTACGGAAGCGCAATGTTCATTACCAGATCCGGTTTGTAACTATTGATCAGCTGGATCAGCTGGTTTACATCATCCGCATCCACCTTTGCGGTGGTAATAACTGTTTTTGTTTTTCCTTCCAGTTTCCGGGCAAGTGCATCACATTTTTCTTTTGTCCTGCTTGCTATACACAGTTCTGTAAATACAGTATCTGCCTGACAACACTTCTGAATTGCTACACTGGCTACTCCGCCGCAGCCGATTACAAGTACTCTGCTCATGTTTTTTGTCTCCTTTTTTATACTCAATTTTCGTAACTGTTTTTATTTTGCCACCGCCAGCAGCAGTTCCCTGACCACCTTACATGCTGTAGCTGTGGAAACACCGCTTGGATCCAGCATAGGTGCCAGCTCATTAACATCTGCTCCCACAATATTTAATTCTGATACCTTCCGGATAGCAGCGAGCAATTCAAGGAAGCTTACGCCTCCTGCCTCCGGTGTACCGGTTCCCGGAAATACAGATGGATCCAGACAGTCCAGATCAATGGTAAAATATACCGGAACCTGCTTCCTGGCCAACTCCTGTACGGTTTCTTCCAGGCTTCAAAGGTAAAGGATGAAAATCTGTATGCTCTTTTGCAAACCGGAATTCTTCTCTTTCCCCGCTTCGGATACAAAACTGATGTATCCGCCCATCTCCCAGAATATCATAGCATCTGCGGATAACACACGCATGACTTAAATGGGCACCAAGATAATCGTCTCTTAAATCTGCGTGCGCATCAAAATGAATAATATGAAGTCCCGGATATCTCCCGGCGACAGCTCTCACAGCAGCCAGTGTCACCAGATGCTCTCCCCCCAGAAGCAACGGCATTTTTCCCTCTTTCAGGATTTCCTCTGCACGATCCTGTATATCAGCAAGCGCCTTTTCACTGCTACCGAAGCAAAGTTCCAGATCTCCACTGTCAAATACCCGGATATCCATAAGGTCACGATCCTGATAAGGCTGTAGGTTTCCAGTCCAAAGCTTCATGACGAATGGCAGAAGGACCGAACCTGGCTCCCGGACGAAAGCTTGTGGTCGAATCAAAGGGAGCTCCGTAAAGAACAATTTCTGCTTCCTCAAAGCTGCTGTCACAACCGATAAAATTTTCAATATTTGGTAAGATCATAAATCAGTCCTCCACCTCCTGAAGCATTTCCTCCAGAAAAGCCGGAAGATAAAATGCACCTTTGTGAAGCCTTGTAGTATAGTAACGGGTGCGAAGATTCAGTGAATTCCATGCCTTCGAATCCAGGTCATCCACAGGATGATATTTTTTACTTGCAAAGCCAAACAGCCAGTAGCCGGCAGCAAAGGTAGGAATATGAGCCTGGTAAACACGGCTGATCTGGAAAGTACTGGCAATTCTTTTGTGACTGCGCTGCATGGCATGCGCATCCTCGGAATAAAAAGGACTTCCCTGCTGATTAACCATGATTCCATCCGCCTTCAGCGCATTATAGCAGTTTCCGTAAAATTCACGGGTAAATAATCCCTCCGATGGGCCAAAGGGATCCGAGGAATCTACAATAATAAGATCATATTTATTTTCGCAGCGGCGTATATATTTCAACGCATTTTCATAATGAAGGTGCACTCTCCTGTCATCCAGCCTGCAGGCATTTCCCGGAAGATATGCGCGACAGGCTTCTACTACCATAGGATCCATCTCTACCAGATCAATATGGCTGACACGGTCATACCTGGTCAGTTCACGTACAACTCCGCCGTCTCCTGCTCCGATCACAAGAATATCTTTGGCTTCTTTGTGAATAGCCATAGGTACATGAGTGATCATTTCGTCATAAATAAATTCGTCACGCTCTGTGAGCATTACATTACCGTCCAGTGTGAGCACCCTGCCAAATTCCGGTGTCTCAAAAATATCAATTCTCTGATAGTCACTCTGCTTTGAATAAAGCTGACGGTTTACCCGGATACTATGCTTCACATCCGGTGTATGAAATTCCGAAAACCACATTTCCATTTTCTTTACCTCCCTGCCAGTACGTTTAAACGCAATATATCCGGATCTTCAGGGCCTGTCATATTGCATCCTTTTGCCTTGGCATATTCAATATAATCCAGGATTTCCGGAGTGATTCGTTCCCCCGGAGCCAAAATCGGGATTCCCGGAGGATAACACATTACAAACTCGCTGCATACTTTGCCTTCGGTTTCTCTGAGAGGAAGGCTGCATTTTCTGCATAAAAAGCTTCCTGAGGACTTGTCACTACCTGAGGATCGATATATTCCTGATCCAGCAATCCTGATTTATCCTTCTGGAATCGCCTGCGGATCTCCGCAAGAGCACTTACCAGCCGCTCTATTTCCTGGGCACGATCTCCGATCGACAGATAAGCCAAAATATTTCCAATATCACCAAATTCGATTTGAATATCATATTCATCTCTCAGTATATCGTAAACCTCGATTCCTGCAAGTCCGATATCCAGGGTATGTACACTTAATTTCGTAATGTCAAAATCAAAAACCGAATCTCCATTCACCAGCTCTTTTCCAAATGCATAATAGCCGCCAATAGCATTGATCTCTTCCCTTGCATACTCTGCATATCTGCTACCTGATGAAAAATCTGGCGTCCTCGCTGTGCAAGATTCCGGCGCGAAATGTCAAGACTTGACATCAGAAGATAGCTGCCTGAAGTAGTCTGAGTCAGATTGATGATCTGACGGACATAACCGGCATGAACACCTGGTCCTGTAAGAAGAAGGCTGGACTGGGTCAGGCTTCCGCCACTTTTATGCATGGATACAGACGCCATATCTGCACCGGCTGCCATTGCCGAAACCGGCAGACCTCCGCCAAAATAAAAATGGGTTCCATGTGCCTCATCTGCCAGACACAGCATTCCTGCTTCATGAGCCATGCGTACAATTGCGCGAAGATCACTGCAGATTCCATAATAGGTGGGATTGTTCACCAGCACAGCCACCGCATTTGGGTGCTCCTTAATTGCCTTTGCCACCTGTTCACGTCGCATTCCAAGAGAAATCCCAAGTCTCTGATCCACCTCCGGATTCACATAGACCGGGATTGCTCCGCACAGAACCAGCGCATTCAGCACACTTCTGTG
>ENA-OQAN01000663-OQAN01000663.1-human-gut-metagenome-genome-assembly--contig:-NODE-663-length-17320-cov-1.548944_pt1 | contig 17320 bp, 23 predicted proteins | sample MGYA00242735_ERZ504527 | MGnify/ENA primary metagenome ERZ504527 (study PRJEB26092, sample SAMD00036230) | human gut metagenome | host: Homo sapiens | study: EMG produced TPA metagenomics assembly of... | reverse complement strand
CATCAGCGGGATTTGTATGAAAGCATCGAAAGGGGAGATTTCCCTCGCTGGACAATGTACATCCAGTTGATGACTGAGGAACAAGCCAAAGAGTGTCCTTTCAATCCGTTCGATCTTACTAAAGTATGGTCACAGAAACAATATCCGCTGATTGAAGTGGGTGTGTTGGAATTGAACCGTAATCCCGAAAACTATTTTGCAGATGTTGAACAGGCTGCATTTAATCCGGCAAATGTCGTTCCGGGCATTAGCTTCTCACCCGACCGTATGCTTCAAGGTCGCCTCTTCTCTTATGGCGATACCCAGCGCTACCGTTTGGGAGTAAATCACCATCAGATTCCGGTAAACCGCAGCCGTTGCCCGTTCCTGAATATGTATCATCGGGATGGACAGATGCGTGTCGATGGCAACCATGGTTCTACATTAGGTTACGAGCAACAGTTACGGCGAATGGCAGCATCAGACAGAATACAAGGAACCTCCTTTGGAACTTGATGGAGCTGCATATCAGTGGGAGTATCGTGAAGATGACTCCGATTATTTCTCTCAAGCTGGCGATTTGTTCCGTTTGATGACTCCAGCCCAGCAACAAGTTTTGTTTGAGAATACAGCAAGAGCTATGGGAGATATTCCTGAAGAAATAAAACTGCGTCATATCCGTAATTGTATGAAAGCTGATGCAAATTATGGTAAGGGAATAGCAGAGGCATTGGGTATATCTCTGACACATCCGGGTCTGGCAGAAGCTTGACCGGCTTTCGCACAAAAAATAAATGAGGCAGATTCTCGTAATGAGATGTAAAAATGCCTTAAGTTATTGTGGATTATAGCAAAAGAATCCCTCTGTTACAACCTTGATTCATGACTGTATAAGGTAAGAACAGGGGGATTTTATCTTTTTACTAAGGTGAAGAGAATGTTTCACGGAAGTGAATATATCGTTTCACTTTGGTGAGGCGATGTGACCATGTTGGTGAAACTTACAGGATAAACCGATATTTCATAAATAACGCGTTATTTTTTGCGAATACTTTCACAAAATTCAGATGGCGTAATCCCGACTCGTTTCTTAAACATCCGGCTCAAATGCTGTGGGTATTCGAATCCCAGTTCATCTGCTGCCTGAGTGATACTTGCTCCGGCTGCAAGAACACTTTTAACTCGCTGGATGATGTACTGATGAATGTAATTGCTTGCTGTATCTCCAGTTGCCTTTTTTATTAAATCTCCGAAGTAATTGGCCGACATACAGAGCTTGTCGGCACAGTATTGGACCGTAGGCAAACCACGTCTCAGCTGTATTTTTTCTTCGTAATAATCGCTTAACAAATTATCGAACTTCATGAGGATATCCGAGTTTTCCAATGTTCTGGTAGCAAACTGACGGTTATAAAAACGCTGACAAAAATTCAAGACCAGTTCGATATATCCTACTATAATCGCATTTTGGAATTCATCATGCTTGTTCTGAAGCTCATTCCTTATTTGCTGCATGAGTGAAACAAAGATATCATGTTCTTCATCCGTCATGTGCAAAGCTTCAATTCACTCGATAATCAAAAAAAGAGTAATGCTTTATCTTTTTATCCAGTGGTGTGCCATGTAATAAATCGGGGTGAAATAGCAATGCCCATCCGGTAAGCATCACTTGTTCTCCATTGTCCTCTTTTCCTCCAATTTGTCCGGGAGCAACACAGATTACCGTTCCACTTTTATAGTCATATTTACCACAGCCATATGCCAGATCTATGTCTGCTTTATCGTGAAAAAAGATTCCGTAGACGCTGTAATTATTCAGACTATGCCGTATGGGAGAAACTTCTGCATATTCGATGACGCTGACCAGCGGGTGCTGGGCGGTATGTCCCAAGTAGCGACTGTAGTCGCTTACGCTTTTTATTTTCATAATCTTGCTCATAGTCAGGCCTCTGCGGGGTTATGTACATTCAAATTTTTTCATGCAAAAATATATGATTCCAACGAATTATCGAATAGCACTAAGTAAAAATCAGTAAAAACGATACGAAGTCCCTTTTTATTGTTACGTTCCTTTTATGTGACTTTGTAATTTTTGTCGTAGTGAAGCATCCTCTTGTGGATAGAAGTTTTGGTGGTTTAATCATTTAAAAAACGCAGATTATGAATAGAAGAGATTTTTTGAAAATGTCATCGTTGGCAACAATGTCGGCAGTGGGCATGTGGACTGGGATAACAGAGGCTTTTGCACATGCTCCTGAGCAGAAAGAAAAATACCGTTCGTATAACACAGGCCTGGCCAGTTCCATGGAATATCGTAAACTTGGTGCTTTGGACGTTTCAGCTATCGGCCTTGGTTGCCTGCCTATGGTTGGCTATTATGGGGGAAAATATGATAAACATGAAATGATAGCTTTAATTCGCAGGGCATACGATGAAGGGGTAACTTTCTTTGATACAGCCGAAGTGTACGGACCACATACCAGCGAAGAATGGGTAGGTGAAGCTGTCGCACCCTTTCGGAATAAAATAAAAATTGGTACAAAATTCGGCTTCGGGGTAGAAGAAGGAAAACCTACTGCATTGAACAGCCGTCCCGATCATATCCGTCGTGCGGTGGAGGATCATTAAAGCGTCTTCGTACCGATCATATTGATCTTTTGTACCAGCATCGTGTTGATCCGAATGTACCGGTAGAAGAAGTTGCCGGAGTAGTAAAAGAGCTGATACTTGAAGGAAAAGTGCTACATTGGGGAATGTCTGAAGCAAGTGCACGTTCTATCCGTAGGGCACATGCTGTTTGTCCACTTTCTGCTGTACAGAGTGAATATGCTATTTGGTGGCGTGAACCAGAAACAAAAATATTTCCTACATTGGAAGAGCTGGGCATCGGGTTTGTACCTTATTGCCCCTTAGGGCGCGCATTTCTGACAGGAGTTATTCATGCAGACAGCACTTTCTCGCGAAATGACCGTCGGTGGAACTTACCCCAGTTTCAGCCAGAAGCCCTGAAGCATAATATGCCTTTAGTATATCTAGTACAACAATGGGCTGAACGTAAAGGAATCACTCCTGCACAATTTGCGCTTGTCTGGATGCTTTCACGCAAGCCGTGGATTGCACCGATTCCCGGGACAACTAATCCTCAGCATCTGGATGATTTTCTAGGTGCAGGGAAAATACGCCTTTCAGCATGGGAAATGGAGGAATTCGACCGTGATTATGCCAAGATAGATTTGATGGGACATCGTGCCGATCCGTTTACAGAAAGTCAGATTGATAAATAACGATAAAATGAATAAGTTCCTGTTGCCAATATTACTGTCTGAAATTTTATGCTCATGTACTTGTACCAAGTTGCCAATGGCTGCTGATGGCATTGTGCGATTGTCAAAAATAGAAGTCTATCCGGAATATCTTGAAGAGTATTTGGAATATGCAATCAGGGTGGGAGAGATCTCATTACGTACTGAACCTGGTGTACTGACAATGTATGCGGTCAGTGAAAAAGAAAATCCCTGCATGGTGACAATTTTAGAAACTTATGCCAGTCAGGCAGCATACCAAGCTCATATTTCATCAGCTCATTTTCAGGAATATAAGCAAAAAACACTGCATATGGTCAAGAGTCTGGTTTTATCTGATCAGACCCCTCTTAATCCGAAAAACCAAATTGTAAATTTTATACAATAGCAATTGCTTGTAAAATTATTTCGTATTGAATCAGACAGACAATAAAAGTAGGAATCCCGTTCTGATTGTGAGCTCGCGGCTCTCTAGGGATTCTGCTATATTGCTTATACTATTTTCTTTTGAAGTTCATAATATGAAATGCTCTATATCCGAGAAGCAAGACTGCACAAGTAAATCCTATAGGGTATGACATCCAAATACCGGCTATTCCTTTGCCTAAAAAGAATGCGATACTGTATCCCGAAGGAATGGCTACGATAAAATAAGAGATAAACGATATAATCATTATGGAAGTCACATCGCTTAGTCCTCTCAGAGCATTTGCAAGAACGATTTGTATACTGTCACCAAATTGATATGCTATTAGTATCGGTATCAGTATAGCTACAATTTCTGACACCGATTCATCATCAGTAAACAGATTGCCTATCGTATCACAGCAGCATAATAATATAATGCTAAGTGTGATAGAGGTGATGATGGCCAAAATTACTCCAGCAGCAGTTACATGACGTACTTTCTCCCAATCTTGCATGATCCTTTAAACATACTTGTACGAATGGCAACGGCTGAACCTAATCCCAGATAGATTGTAAAACTTACCGTAGAAATAGCAATAGCGACTTGGTGTGCGGCAAGTTCCATTCCACCTAACCATCCTATCATGATTGTTGTGATACAGAATGTTGCAGCTTCTATTCCCTGCTGGAACGCGATAGGCCATCCAATAAGGTTCAATCTTTTCCAGTATGCTTTTCTAAAAGGAGTTACCAGGAATCCTTTTCTGAATGGCAGATATTTTTTCTGTTTCACAAATACTGCAATAAAAAGTAACAACATTATAATTCGTGAAAGAAGTGTACTGATACCTGCCCCCAAAAGTCCGAGTTCTGGAAGACCGAATTTTCCGTAGATAAGTATATAGTTTCCTGCTATATTCATTGCATTTCCAATCGTAAGAATCCACATTGAAATGGAAGCATCCATAATTCCCTCTACAAATTGTCTGAATGAATTGGCTAGCATTACGAAGAGAACAGAACACATCAATACAATATAATATGGTTTAATGAGTGGCATCAGTTCATCCGGTTGCTCAGTAATTCTATGTTAGTATATATGAGGAGCAGGACGATGAGTATGCTTATTGTTGTTGTAAAGTTTGCCATGAGGCTGTTTTTCAACCATCCGCCTATTGCAATTCGTTTGTTTACGGCTATATTCTCACCAATTATGGGTGTGTAATTGAAAGAAAAGCCTGTGCCTAATATGATAAATGCATTTATTACATTTGTTGACAAATGAAGCTGCCGCCAGCTCTTCCGTACTATGCTGTCCTACCATAACAGTATCTGCCAATCCGGTTATAATATTTCCCAGCTGGCCGATAATGATAGGTAATCCTAAAAGCAATAATGATTTGATGTGGTATATATATTCTGTACGTTTGATTGATCTCATTAGTTCTTTTATTTATTTTAAATGGTACATAACAAATAGCCCTTTTTATTGACTGAAAAAGGGTGAGAAATCATTCCCTTAACACACATCGTGTTATGGAAATAATTAGAATTTTATTTGAAAATAAAAAAGAGTCTTTTAAAGGATAAATAATGTTTTCCCGTTCTGCAAAAGACTTTAAAAGAACCATTGCAGAAGGTTAGGACCACGAGTTGTCCATGTGATGAACAGAATATGGTTGATTTTGTTTCGATTAATTTTATACAAAATATAACATTTAATTATTCAGGGCTGCAAAGGTAATACTTTTTTGGTGATTTATTCTCTGTCCACACCTTCAATGTTGCTGATAGTTGAAGTCTGCTTCTTCTTTGGTTCGTTGAACTATGTATGATATCAGTATTATTTTTTTTACAACTTTACCTCTGATTGAGTGTTCAGCCTACTATACGTAAGGTTAAGAATCTTGTTACGGTTCCGATCCAGTTCGGTATGTACCGGATAGGCTATCGGAACTGTAACCCCGTTTTTGTCTGTAATCGTTTGGAGTGTTATGGGAGTTCAGGTTTTACTGATGTTCATGTTTCTACCGATAGCGCCTGTATATGCGGAAGAAAGAATCATTTAATTGCAGAAGCCATATGTGTCTTTAAAGTTTTCTTTTAAACATAGTATAAATAAGATAATATGTTTGTTTTGTATATAAATGTTAATATTGTTGATTACTGTTAATAAAATATTCATAGGGTGTTTATCCAGGTAATAATGGCATTATTAAATGAAGAATTATGATATCATATTTAAAAGAAATGAATGAAGACTTTTATACTGTTACATCTAAAATTGATGGCAGACAGTATATTCTTAATAAACAGGATGATGGTATTTTCAATCTCATAATAAATAAGATTGTACGTTTAATGTATGAAAGTAGTCATCTTGATTCTATTCTAATCCTTACAGATACGCCAAGCCATACTTGTGAATTAAAGTCAAGAATTGCTTTATGCATAGGTGAAAAGAGGTTCAATCATTATGGATTAATACTTTCTACGACTTCTATGTCAGGTTTTATAGAACAGAGATTTTACCAATCAATAAAACAATTGAAATATACGATAGTAATGTTATTCTAAGAAATATTATCAGGCATTTGCAGCTCGATAAGAAAATCTATAATTTAGGTGCAGTAATAAATGAAATTAGCTATGCTAAGAAGAATTTAATTTTACCCGATGAAAATGGAAAGGTAGATAATTTAACAAGATGGCATAATGGAAAACTTAGAAGCATGTCTGATATTTATGCTTATTACTGGAACTTTTGTAAAAAGAGGAATATAATAGATTGCGATGACTTTGCCATTAAAACATTCTTTTATTCAACGAGCGACCTGATATTCTTCATAAATATATAGGGAAGTTTGATAATATATTGGTTAGCAATGAATATAACCAATCGTATGTTGATTCTCGCATGTTATCATTACTATTGGATAGAACAATATATTCAGAAGGTGAGTGGATAGACTACAGATATACAAATTATAGAAGAAAATGAGTAAATTAATACAATTTGTTCAATGACATACACTTGCTAATAGAAAAAATATGAGAGATAGTAAGGAAAAGGGAAGGATAATTATAACCTTTTTTCAAAGTGATAAATATGACTAGTGATGAAACAAGAGTGCATTCTGCATGATAGCAGATTTACTTAATCCGGAGGGACTTCATCAGATGGGTGATATCTTTCTAAAACTGTTCATCCGTAAATTAGAGGAACTGTTTAAGTTGGAGTTAAACTTAGACTATGGCGATGCAAAAATTGTTTGTGAGAAATATATTGGTCTCAAAACTAAAGATAAGGAAGGGAAAGATATAGGAGGTAGGATTGATATTTATATATCTGACAATACCAATCATATAGCTATTGAAAATAAAATATATGCAACAGATCAGGAAAACCAACTTCTACGTTATCATAACTATCTGGAGTCGATTGCGGGGGAAAATAAGCTGTTGTTGTATTTGTCGTTATATGGTGAAATAAATGACCTAGAAAAAACTACAGGAAATAATCAGATAAAAGAAGGTGAAGATTTCTTTACAATATCCTATTCTGAATTTATTTTGAATTGGTTGGAAGAATGTAGAACTAAAGCGATAGATAAACCTCTGATACGCGAAGGTATAACACATTATAGGAACTTAATTAAAATATTGACACATCAGATGGAAATGAAAAGAATGATTTGATAAAACTTATCAAGATAATCCAAAGTATATTTGTTTTTTGCCGAAATATAAGGATGCTATTAAAGAGGTTGAAATAAGCTTATATACCGATTTTTGGACAAAGTTGGAAAATGCTATTCAAAATCAAGGTTATCCGATTGTAAAAGAATCATTTGATGGCTATAAATATGCTTTGGATAAGAATTACCTACGTAAATATTATGAAAGTAATAATTGTAAATATCAGTCTGTAGAATTTGTGGTAGAAGGTTTCGATGAATACCGATTAATGTATAGTGTTCAGGTTGATTGGCGTACATATTATGGAGCTTTGATCAGAGATAATAGTAATAAGATAATTCCCCTCAAAGATGCATATGAGATAGAAAATCCAAAACTCAAGACTATTATATCTCGCATAGACGAAATGATACAGAATTCACAAAATGAATATCATTCTAGCAGTAGTTGGCTATTCTGGAAGCATACAAAGCCCTGTATCAATTTCAGAGATTTGAATGATGGTAATAGTGCATCTCATTTAAGTGATATGAATAAAACGATAGAGCGAATTACCAAAGATATTATTGATGATATAGGCGTAATACGTAAGGATAAATCAAATAAATAATAGAGAAAGATTTTTGAAAAGATAAAATTTATTTACTAGAAGGAGCGCAATTGGGTAGATGTCGAAATTATACATTTGCGTAGTTTTGGGGGAGCAATGGCTGTACTGTTACCAGTTTCAGTGGTAAAACAGAGAATAATTATATAAACGGTTGGAATCTACTCCAACCGTTCTTTTTTCTTTATCGAATCTTTCTTAGCCTCTAGAATATCATTCATAGTCAGATAATATGTGGCCCTTACGGTATTAAAGTCGTTTGAAAGAGCTGCATTCTCTTTTATCCGAATGTGAGGTTTTACACCTTTTCCTTCACGTGGCTGACCTTTAAACGTTTTTTTCGGTTTGCCGAATCCAATACAGAAATAAGTGCCATGTGACGTGCAGAACGTTAGTGGTGTGGTTCCGAAATCACCTGCCGTTTCTTTCCCTACAAGTACAGCACTTCCAGATTCTTTCAGTATACTTGCAAGATGTTCGGCTGCAGAAAAGGTATTGGGACCTGTCATCACATACAGCTTGCCTTTGAATGAATTATCAGACGGAGTAATGAGACTTTCAGCTTGATAAGGCTGCTTCACGAAAAGAGCTGCAATCTTTTCCATATTTTTTACAAGTCCACCAAAGTTGTTCAGCAGATTCAAGATAATACACTGGCAATTCTTGACTTATTGTATTTGAGAATGAATTCCTCAGTATCTTCATCTGTAAATCCTGATAATGACAAGAGAGTAAAGTATTCTTTCTTATCTTTGGGTGAATCCATGATACGCCTATTCTCTGATTTCCTAGTTTCTTTGTTATATTGGGATATACGTTGCATTCCCTCACTACTCAACTCTACCTTAACTTTAAAAACGGAATCATCTCTGCAAAGACATAGGTTTCTTACTGTATCAACATAACTTGAAAATACATAATTTGCAGTATGAATATATTTTCCTTCTCTAGTAGATTCTGGAAGGTAATTTTTTATACTGTCTCTCCATGACAAGGCATCAATACCATCAATAGACAAGATCCTATCTCCTTTCTGAAAAGGTAAATCAGTCAGATTGATTGAAACATATAAGGAATCACATCTCCATTCAGCATCCGCTAGGGTAGAATATTTATTATATATCAGATATGTATGTGAGTTCCTAAGCTCTGAGAAATACTGTTGGATAGCCAGGAAATATTCTCTACTATCCTTAGCATTCTTTACCTTTATAGAATATTTATTACGCAAGGATTTTAGAGATGTTCCTTTATACTCGGCTAAAGAATAATGCTTTTCGACAATGTCACATATCTCTTTGAAATCGTCCATGTATTCGTTTGGCTCTATATTCTGTTCCAAGACGAATTGTTTCTCCGGCTTCATTGTAAGATGATACCCGAACCAATATTTAGGATAGTTCTTCACTGCAATATATATAGTCCCTCCAAGAATCAAGAGATATAATATGCTTACTGTCCAGAATCCCAATTTTTTTCTTTTGATATAGATATATACAGAAGCTCCTATTGTGATAATCAGACATAGGATTTGGGCCCATAAAAATGTGTTCATAATTATTTGCTTGCTACCAATGTTATTTTTACTCCCTCAATATCATCATGCTGACTTAGCCCCCAACACATTTTTTATCCTTTACAAACTTCACAATAAATTCATGAATAGGATTCATTTCATTCATCATCAATTCATTTTGAGAGTTATATTCAATAATCATAACAAAGCGTTCGAAGTCAATACTTGAATTAAGTAAATCTTCTCCCAACTTGTCCAACACTTCCTTTACGCGTATAACAAGCTCATCTGTTGAAGAGGAATGTGAGAAACACTCAATCTCATGTTCATTCACTAAATAACCATAATCTTCCATACCAAGATTATTCATTGGTTTCTTGTTCTTTGCCAGCTCTTTTTAAAATCTGAAATACTTTTTCTTTTTCCATATCTGTTATATTTTTTGATGATGCTGCAAAATTAGCCTATCAATGCACAAAATACTTATGCAGTATCACGCTATCTTTGCCGAAAATAATCAAAGTCATGAAAACTGAATTTGCTATATGGTTGGTGTCGTATCTTATAAGGAGAGGTCCTGATACCCAAGAAAATATTATAAACGAATGGTCTAAATACATAAATGAAGATGTAGAGATTCATAGGAATACATTTGGAAACTATAGAAAAAAAGCTGAAGAACTATTTGGAACTGAAATATCTTATAGTCCTGTCACTAAAGAATATTATATAGAAGATAAGGAGTTAATAGTCCATAATGCCATGTATAAATGGTTGCTTCAGTCTGTTTCAGCTTCAAATGTGATAAGCAGGAGAAGCAGACTCAAGGATCGTATAATGCTCGAAACCACGTCAGGAGGTGAAGAATTCATAGAACCGATAACTGAAGCTATGGAGAAAGGGCTGTGTATTAAAATGGTTTATCAGGCGTTTTGGATGAACCGAAAGAAAGAAACATAGAACCATATTACATAAAGCTCTTCAAACGTCGTTGGTACTTGATTGGGAAAAGACGTGATATTGAAGAGTTCCGAATTTACTGCTTTGATAGGATAAAGTCAGTAACTGTTTCAGATATTAAGTTTAAGTTTAAAAAAGAACAAAATGCTGAAACCTTGTTTTATGACTATTATGGAATCATCCAATTTCCTGTGGAGAAAGAACGTGTTATTATCAAAGTTGGATGTGAGCAGGGAATGTATATAAAGACCCTTCCCCTCCATCATTCACAGAAGCTGATACACCAGGATGACGACTACATGACATTCGAATTATACCTGAAACCCTGTTATGATTTTGTACAGGAATTGTTATCTTGTGGCTCTGAGCTTGAAGTAATAAGTCCCCAGTCGTTAAGGGAAGAAGTAAATAGGTATGTTGTGGAAATGTGTGAAATATATAATCCCGAAGAAAATGGATAGAATAAGACTTTTTATTGATGAACTCTCAACTGAAGAATCAACACCTGAACTTACTAACGTATATTCTCCCGATATTCCTCAGAGTGAAATATGCAGAGAAAATTTGTATAACTACCTTCAAAGAACTAAAAGTAATAATACTAAGGTTATGCTGATTGGTGAAGCACCTAGTTATCATGGTTGCCGGCTGTCTGGAATCGCATTTACTTGTGAAGAAAACTTTACAGTAGATATAATACCCCAAATTATGGGGAAAGGTCTTGGCTATAAGATTTTTTTCAGAATGGAAAACCTGAGAAAGAACTATCTGCTTCAATCGTATGGCCTAAACTGAAAGACTGGTATAATCTTCACGGCTCGGTACCATTGTTATGGAATATTTGTCCTTTTCATCCGCATAAGCAAGGAGATATGATGAGCAACAGAACACCGAGAAAGAAGGAAATAGAAAGAGGTATAAAATATTTTCGTGAACTTGTAGATATATTTGATATTCAATATGTAGGATGTATAGGGAAGAAGTCATTTAATACTATTGAAAGTCTTAACTTTCATATAGCTTGTAAATACCTTCGTCATCCGTCTTGTGGAGGAAAGGCAGAGTTCATAGATAATATTAATGATTATATGAATTACTATTATATCGATTTCCAGTAACAAAACGATAAAAACCTAAACTATGAAAGAGAAGTATAAACAACTATTAGAGTTTTTGAATAGTATTATAGTTGGATGAATATTTGACACTGTCCAAAATTTTGTGTAAATGGAAACAGGATTCAGTTGTAAGTTTGTTCTTATATCTGAATTCTGTTTTCAAACATAAGCATAAATTGATTCATAATCAAGCCCCAGTTATGAATCGGCTGTGTCCATTTCTTCTCAATCTCCATAAGTGAAAGATACACGGTCTTTTTGACTGCATCATCGGAAGGGAATGAAAGCTTTGATTTCGTGTACTTTCTGATTTTTCCGTTCAGGTTTTCAATGAGATTTGTAGTATAGATTATTTTTCTGATTTCCAGCGGGAACTGGAAGAAAACAGTCAGATCATCCCAGTTGTTTCTCCATGAAAGTATGGCGTAAGGATACTTTCCTCCCCATTTCCTTTCCAGATTGTCAAGTTCTGTGGCTGCAACCTCTTTGTTGGGTGCATTATAGATATTCTTCATATCCGCTGTAAACTCTTTCTTATCCTTATAAACGACATATTTACAGGAATTTCTGATCTGATGTACTACACAGATTTGAGTGGATGACTGAGGGAATATACTGCGGATAGTATCCGTAAATCCATTCAGATTGTCGGTACAGGTAATCAGTATGTCCTGTACTCCACGGGCTTTTAAGTCGGTCAGGACGCCCATCCAGAAAGAAGAGCTTTCCGATTTGCCAACCCACATGCCAAGAACTTCCTTCAGGCCGTTCTGTTTCAGTCCGACGCAAAGGTAAACGGTCTTGTTTATGATCTTGCCGTTATCCCGTACCTTGAAGACGATACCGTCCATCCAGACTATCAGATAAACAGGATCCAAAGGGCGGTTCTGCCATTCCTGGGCTGCCTGGTTTACCTTGTTTGTAATGATGGAAATGGCTGACGTAGAGAGCTCTATTTCATAAATCTCACGCATATCTTCTTCTATATCAGAAACACTCATTCCTTTGGCGTATAGGGAGATAACGAGCTTTTCTATAGAAAGTCCACGGCTTTCATGTTTGGGCACGGCTATCGGCTCAAATTGGCCGTTACGATCACGGGGTATAGAGATGACAGTTTCTCCATGTTCGGTCTGGATTTTCTTCGGATAGCTGCCATTACGTGAGTTACCACTATTATTACCGGCCACAGAATTCTTTTCATACCCCAAATGGGCATCCATTTCGCCTTCAAGCATCTTTTCCAATACCTGGGCATGCAACTGCTTCAGGAACTTGCTTACATCGGCTTCTGTCTTGAACTGGTTAAGGAACTCTTTGCTTAAACCTCATTAGGCACTACTTGATTTTTTTCTTTCATAATCTTTTTCATTTTGCAAATGTATAAAATAAAAATACGAGACTCATTTCTGAATCCCGTATTTCCATTTACACAAAATATTTTATAGTGCCAATTTGACAAAAAGGTAAATTCTTGTGCTGGAGTAAAGTATTCCGGTAAATAATATTTTATCCGTTTATTGTCTATGATTTCTTTATATTCCATGTTATGCAATGTAATGCACCTCCATCTTTTGCAATGACATTACAGTCTATTTGCCGTATTCGACAATAGGGAAATGCTGTTTGTACAAACCGTTTTGCTTGTTCATCCTCATTGATGCCGAACTTCGGTAAGATAATATTATTACCGACTTGAAGGAAATTGATATATGCCCAATTCAGGTCGTATCTAGTTCTTGTACTGTAAATAACATTTCTGTTACCGTATAACCGTTTTCTTCAAGTATTTGACGAATCTTAATAGCTTCATCTTCTTCAGAATCACGATGATTGCCCATGAGAATACGATTTGCGCCACAATATTTTATAAACCCATCAGCATGTCCATAAACATCAGCTTCTTCATCTTCTAATGTACCAGTAGCGTGCCATGGGATAATAATCACTTTATGGCCAAAAGTATCTTCTAACTGTTTGAGAAAGTCTACATCATATTTATCCCTGTTGTTTTCTGTAAAAACTTTATCGGTCATAACTACATTATCACCACAGAGCACAACATTGCCTCCATCAATTACTATATCTGTCTCTCTATATTGTATGCCTAATTTTAGACACGCTTCTGTACAATCTGTGATGTATGATTTCTCTTTTCAATCTTGACCAAGTAATCTGGAGCATATTGGTATTTCAAGAAAACATTTTCTTCAAGCTGTATAGGCATGAAATCCCTCGTCCAAATATCTTTTGCATCATAAATTTTTCCATAAGGAATTTTCAAGTCATCAAAAATCGATATTAATTCTTTGCAAAATGCACTATAGCCTTTCCATTGACTAAGTTTATTTGCTATGTAAACAAAATTGGTATCTTTATCTTGTATCATAATGGTTATCTTATATTACTAATATTAATTTACAAATATTTGAATGGAGATTTACAAAAAAAACGATGTTGTCGTAAATGTATTTTCCAATGCTTCTTGTAAAATAGCCCTCACTCTAATTCCCGGAAGCTCATTCAAACCATAGAATCCTGTCAATATAGATCTAAATTCTCTTCATAAAACATATAAGTGTAGTATATAATGTATTCTTTAAGGAAGTTATAGCGATAAGCGAACGATCTTTCATATATCTTTCTTTTCAGAAACGGAATACAAGCCATTAGTTTAATATGTATAATCTTTTTGCATGAAAATTTGTAGGTTTCAGTTATTTTACTTTCTCCTGTAGAATAGCCGCCAAGCGTCCGATATTACTTCAGTAAATCTTTTTCAACTGTTCTGTAAATCGCACCATCAACCTCCCTTCCTCTCAACAAACTATTGTTGGGTGCATTAACTATATCATCGACATTGAAATGTGTGATATCGCCAACCACTACTTGTATTACTTTCAACGTATCTTTCATAAATTAATTTTTTTTATTCTTACTGCTTACACTTTGATTATTTCCATTTCCAAAATTTCACCATTAGTACGATAATTACCTATTTTGTCTCCTCTATAAACGACTTTAGATTCGAGTATTTCTCCTTTTCTTAAATGTTCTACAAATAGAATGTCATTTGCTTTCAAACTACTATTGATCGCTTCAATTACTTTTAGTGCCTGAATCCCTTTAAATGTGATAACTTGAAATATATCGTGCGATTCAAGTACTTAATCTTGATAGTAGAGCCTAAATGTAAATCTTGAACATATACTGTATCATCAGAATAATTCCACTCACTATCTAAACGAAAGGCACCATACATGTCATCCCAACACTGAAACCCCATATACATTGCAATAGTATTTAATGTATATTCATTTGTTTTTCGGTCATCTAGTATATATCCCATCAACCGCTTAATGGTATTAACGCCAATAGTTCTATTTGTTGATGAAAATATTTTATCGCATAAGATATTATAGTCTTTTGCCTTGTCAAAACATAGTCCTGACTTTTTCTTAATCGCATCAATTATCAGACTGTTTAGAATCATAATAACTACTTGATTTTAGCTAATTTATTTGTAAAATCTATTTGCTTCATATCTATAGCTTTACTTGAACTGTAAATAAGATAAATGTTTCCTTCGTAGTCATCTTGTTTTATTAAAAAAGCATTTCTCACAAGATTGCAAGTCGGAAATTTATCAATGCTGCTAGTCCATAAGAACATTCTCCTTTTTTTATAAGACTGCGCCATTGTGTATTGACTCAATACTATCCCACATTGGCCATGTATATCTTTTATCAAGAGGCATCAAATTACTTGTGTCGATTATTGTTAACCCAATAACTTGCTTACGAAGATCAACGTTCCTGTAACTACGTTTTACAACGGCGAATGTCTTTCCTTTTGTCTTGATATAAGTATGGTGCTGCATCGACATAACAATCAGACTCAAAATCCGTCTTGGGTTGAGACATAGCATTCAGGTAAGGCACTAACATACTTGAAGCCAATCATAATTCCTGTGCTCTCGAACAAATATATTGTGTCAAAATAGCGCGAAGGTATTCCTGCTTGACTAACTTTTATGTATTCTCCCATAACAGTCAATGTTCGACCATGCCATGTAGAATACAATTCATCAAAATCATCTATGGTTAAGACTTTGTCACATTCAATTCTCATAACAATATATATATAAATGAATGATTATCCATGAAACTATTATTTTGTTTCTCTATGTCAAGATTATTCGTACGAATTGATTCTATTAAATAATCAATAGGACAATCATTATACATACCATCCGTACATATTAGAATTTCGTCTCCTAAGCATAAATCGAGGCTATCATGATCAACCTTGTCATCAGCATTGCCCATGATAGAACGTGTTATTATATGCTTGTATCGTTTTTTATCGTCAAAAAGTAAGTTCTCTTACGTGGCTTAGTTCATTCAATAGAGAGTGATCTTCTGTTTGGTACAAAAGACGTTTATCTCTAAAGACATAAACTCTTGAATCACCTGCCCAAAAAATTGAAGCTTGTAAACCATTCAAGAATACAGCAGCCACAGTACTTCCCATCTTTGAAACACCTAAGTTCTGACATTCTGCTTGAATGTTTCTTGAGGCTTCTTTAGTTGCTTCATCTATAGAAAGATTGTTGATTAATCCGTGAATATAACTATCACATACAATTTTTTGAGGCAATCTCTCCGCAGTCATAACCACCTATGCCGTCCGCTACAAGATAAATACTCTTGTCTTGATCAAACGACGATGATGCGAGATAGTCTTGATTTATTTCACGGCATCCTATGTTACTATATTTAATTACTTTCATTACACTGCTTTAATTGTATCACCTCCATGCTTAGTTACTCTCGGCCTTGTACTTATTTTCATAGGACGGCTCGTAACTCCTTTGTCGGTAGATTTAGTTGCCCATAAATAAGCTTCTCCTGGCATTAATGTAGCCATATCTGAAGATGATAATGTTTGTAGTTGGGTTATAGATTTTTGTACATGTTTAACCCATTGGGGGCTATTGAACTTATGCATCAGCATTATCGAAGAAAGTTCAATTATTTCTGTTGGTAAGCTCATTGGATCTTGACTTGCTATCATCATTGACACTCCTTTATGTCTCATTTCTCGTATAGCAGTAACAATAGTACTTGTCAAGTCCTTGTTATCCATATACTTATGGGCTTCATCAAAAACAATGAATTTATTGAATCTGGTACCTTGATATTCTTTAACACCAGCAAATATATTCAACATTATCACGAAAAGGCCAAGGGCGTCATCTTTGTCAATAAACTCATCTCTCAAATCCACAATAATCAAGCGACCAGGACGGAGTAAAGAACCCAATTTCGACTATCATCAATATATTCTTCAGCAAACGATAAACGTTGTTGTGCCAGTGCTTTTTGTGAAGCCGAAAGCAATGGCGACACATCAACACTTTGCTTTAAGCTATTAAGGTTGAGATTTTTTCTGTTCGCTCTCATTATAGCACGAAGCTGATTTATATAAGTGGACTCATTTCCAACAGCTTTCAATAGGAACATCCAATCTTGAACATTTAAGTCTGTAGAGTGGAATGCTATTGGATGAATTTCTATTGAAGGATACTCTTCCTGCCTTTCTTCCAATTTGTCAACAGGACAAAGCATGATGACATCATTAATGTTATCAGGCTCCGCTCCATAAATATCTTTAAGCTTCTTCAACTGACTAACCTCGTCATTTGGGTAAATCATCGAGGTAAATTCTG
>ENA-OQAN01000661-OQAN01000661.1-human-gut-metagenome-genome-assembly--contig:-NODE-661-length-17343-cov-1.628485_pt1 | contig 17343 bp, 25 predicted proteins | sample MGYA00242735_ERZ504527 | MGnify/ENA primary metagenome ERZ504527 (study PRJEB26092, sample SAMD00036230) | human gut metagenome | host: Homo sapiens | study: EMG produced TPA metagenomics assembly of... | reverse complement strand
CCTCCGGTATCTCTACTCCGAAATCATTTCCTGTTTTTTCCAGTGGTGTATCCAGATGGAGTAATTTGGCCATCCATGAAATGGTCGTTCCTTGAACCACTAAAGACAATATGGTAATGAAAAATACGATATTGAAAATCTGGGTAGATCCCGGCACATCAGCCACTACCGGATAAGTGGCGAATATGATAGGTACTGCTCCGCGTAATCCCACCCAGGAAATAAACAGCCGTGAGCTGATGTTCATCTTTTTAAAGGGAAGAAGACAGAGCAGGACACTGAGCGGGCGGGCGAGTACAATCATGAAAATGCCGATCAAGGTTGCCGGTATGGCGATGGACAACATTTCATGGGGATTCACCAGCAATCCCAGGCTCAGGAACATGATAATTTGGAAGAGCCAGGTCATGCCGTTCATAAAAGTAGCGATCTCCTTACGGTTTACAATGCGTGCGTTACCCCACCATCATTCCTGCTATATAGACGGCCAGATAGCCGTTTCCTTTACACAGGTCGGTTATGGTGAATGTGAAGAAAATAAAGCTCAGCAGCAAGATAGGATAGAGCGACTGGTTCTTCAAGTCAATCTTGTTGATGATTACTACCGCCAGTTTTCCCAGCAGGAATCCTGAGGCGCCACCCACAGCAAACTGAATCAGGAATGAAATCAGAATATCGTCTGCCCCCATGCCTGCCGATGTGATGAATTGTATCAGGACGATAGTAAGCATATACGCCATAGGGTCATTACTTCCGCTTTCCAGTTCCAGCATCGGGCGGAGGTTATGTTTCAGGTTCATGCTTTGCGAGCGCAGGATATTGAATACGGAAGCAGAGTCCGTAGAGGACATGGTAGCCGCCAGCAACATGGCCGTCATCAGGGACATGGTAATGCTGACATTCGAGAACCCGGAAATCCAATAAATAAAGAATCCGGTGAAAATAGTAGTAAGCAACACGCCGAAGGTGGAAAGCAGTATGCCTTGTGGCAATACAGGCTTGATATCCGAATATTTGGTATCCATACCCCCTGAGAACAGAATGATGCTAAGGGCCATCATGCCGATGAACTGTGCCTCGCCCGCATCATGGAATTGGAGTCCCAGGCCGTCGCTTCCGAACAGCATGCCGACCAATAAAAAAACAAAGTAACGTAGGGATTCCGAACCGGTAGCCGGTCTTGCTCACTACAATACTTACGAACAATAGGATAGAACCTATCAAGAGAATGTTTTCTGCATTAAATATCATACTTCTGTGATCTTGTTTAATTTTTTAATATGATGTGCCAGCATCAGGCAGGCTGTGATAAATGCTAAAAGATCGGATACAGGCATACTGAGCCAAATGCCGTTCAGTCCCCACCAATGAGGCAGCAACAGCAGGCAGGGCAATAAATACAACAGTTGGCGGGACAAGGAGAGGAAGATAGAAATTTTCGCTTTCCCGATAGATTGGAAGAAACTGGAAATCACAATTTGTATTCCCACGAAAGGAAACATCAGGACTCCGATTTGCAACCCAGTGCGTGCCAATGCTGTAAGTTCTTTATCGTCTGTAAACATATTAACAACCAAATTAGGGAAAAGTTCGCTGAAAACAAATCCCAGCGAAGTGATGCACCCCCCTGCAATCATGCAATATTTCAACGTCTGCTTCACCCGGCCGAATTTGTGTGCCCCATGATTATAGCCCACAATCGGTTGCATCCCCATAGTCAGTCCCATGATAACCATTACAAACAACATCAGCAGACGGTTTAATATGCCGTATGCTCCGATAGCCAGATCGCCCCCGTAGAGCAGCAGGCTCTTGTTGAATATAATGACAATGGCCGAAGCGCAGACATTCATCAGGAACGGCGACATGCCGATACTGAAAATATTCTCTACGATCCGTTTCCTTAATTGATATCCTTCTTCTAAACGGATATAACTTTTTTCCTGCATGAAATGACTCAGCACCCATATCATCCGGCAAACTGTGAAAGGATGGTTGACCGTGGCTGCTCCGCGGATTCCCCAGCCGAGCCAGAATATAAAGACAGGAGCCAAAATGATGTTGCACCCCACTGTCAGCATGGAGGACAGCATCGCTTTTCGGGGATAACCGGTGGCACGCATGATATTGTTCAGCCCGATCATTACATAGGTGACAGGACTTCCTATTAATATAATCTGCATAAAGTCGCGGGCGTATGGCAACGTGTCATGGCTTGCCCCGAAGAAGAACAGAATCTGGTCTAGAAACAGCAAGGTGATGCTCCGTAGAAAATAGAATTTATCACACAGAGCACCGTTACGTTTCCCAGCACCTTCTCGGCGCCGTCCGTATCCTTCTGCCCCAGGCGGATAGAAGAAATGGTAGCGCCACCCACCCCGACCAGTGTACAGAACGCCACCAGCAGGTTCATCAGCGGAAAAGAAATAGCCAAGCCCGATACGTGGCCACTGGCCGCCGAACAACGTGCCCGATAAATACGCTATCAATAATATTATACAGTGACGTCAGTGTCATTCCGATGATAGCAGGGATAGAGTACTCTAAAAGCAGCTTTCCTACCTTTTCTGTACCAGTATGTGCGGGTTGTTTTCTTTCATTCGCGTTTTTTATTATTTTTAAGCTTTGCAAAGTTAGGAATATGGAGGATTATTCAGCCTTTGCGGCGTTAAATCAAACTAAAAGTAATATGAATTCAACAAAAAGCGTTGCAGCTTTATTCGATTTTGACGGGGTGGTGGTAGATACGGAACCTCAGTATAGTATATTCTGGAATGAACAAGGACGGAAATACCATCCTGAGATACCCGAGTTCGGCCGGATGATAAAAGGGCAGACATTGACACAAATTTATAACAAATATTTCGCTGGAATGGAAGACGTTCAGCGTGAAATTACAGAAGATTTGAACAAATTTGAAGAAAATATGTTATTTAATTATATCCCGGGCGTAGAGGCTTTATGAAGGAGCTGAGAGCCAACGGGGTAAAGATAGCGATAGTCACAAGCTCAAATGAAATGAAGATGAACAACGCATATAAAGCACATCCGGAACTGAAACAAAGTGTGGACCGTATCCTCACAGCCGAAATGTTCACTCGTTCCAAACCAGACCCCGAATGTTTCTTATTAGGAGCCACTGTCTTTGATACCGTGCCCGAGAACTGTGTGGTTTTCGAGGATTCATTTCACGGGCTTGAGGCAGGAAATCGGGCAGGAATGACCGTGATAGGATTGGCTACTACCAACCTGAAGAGCAGATACGCGATAAGGCAAAGGCTGTTATTCAGGACTTTAATGGATTTAGTTTCGAAAAATGAAGGATATAATGAGGTAATGTCAACTAAAACATCTACCTTTGCAGCCGTTTTTTATAAATTAAAGTAAATATGGCAGGATATATTTCAGGCGATACACGCAAAGTAACGACACACCGTTTGGTGGAAATGAAGCAGAGAGGCGAGAAGATTTCTATGCTACTTCGTATGATTACACGACAGCGCAGATTGTAGACGGCGCAGGCATCGACGTCATACTGGTAGGAGACTCCGCTTCGAATGTCATGGCGGGAAATGTGACCACACTTCCCATCACCCTTGACAGATGATTTATCACGGGAAATCCGTGGTTCGTGGAGTGAAACGCGCGCTCGTTGTGGTCGATTTGCCTTTTGGTACTTACCAGACTTCCGAGTACGAAGCGGTGACCAATGCGATCAAAGTGATGAAGATCACACATGCCGATGCATTGAAGCTGGAAGGTGGCGTAGAAATCATTGATGCGGTAAAGAAAATCATCGCTGCGGGTATTCCCATCATGGGACATTTGGGACTGATGCCGCAGTCTATCAATAAATACGGAACTTATACTGTACGTGCCAAGGACGAGGAAGAAGGCCGAAAAGCTGCTGAGTGACGCGCATCTGCTGGAAGAGGCGGGATGTTTTGCGTTGGTGCTCGAAAAAATCCCCGCATCATTGGCGGAACGCGTGGCCAAGGAACTGACTATCCCCGTTATCGGCATCGGAGCCGGAGGCGCTGTGGACGGACAGGTGCTGGTTGTATCCGACATGCTGGGTATGACCAACGGTTTCAGTCCCCGTTTCCTCCGTCGTTATGCCGATTTGCATACTGTTATGACAGGAGCCATACAGCAATACGTGGATGATGTGAAAAAAGGTGATTTCCCTAACGAAGACGAACAATATTAACAAAGTTTCTGCTGATATGTATGATGACTTCTTCTTTCCGTATGAGAAAGCAAAACTGTGGACCGGGAATATGGTTCTGCTATCCCTTTCGAACTTTTTGCTTTATGCCTCGCTATACATGATGCTTCCCGCACTGCCTTTATGGATGGTGCGGCACTGGTATTGCAGCTATGCGGAAGCAGGAGCGGCTGTGGCTGTTTTCGGACTGGCCATGTTTCTTCCGGGAGCGTTCAACAGCTATCTTATCGATACGTTCAAGCGTAAAAGTGTTTGTCTGGTCGCGATGCTTCTGTTCGTGGCGTCCAGCCTGCTGTATCCATACGTTGCGACTGTAGGGTTCATAGCCTTGGTCCGGGCTGTCCAGGGGGGGCTGTTCAGTGTCATTACCATGACTACGGGTAGCACGCTGGTGATTGACATCACCGCCTCACGCCGCCGCACGGATGCGAATATCGCCTTTTCGTGGGTGGGGCGTTTTGGAATGGTGGCAGGTCTTGCGTTGGGAATTTACATTTATCCTTACTGGAATTTTCACCATGTTGTTTATACCTGTGTCGCTTTGGGCACACTGGCTTTGCTTCTGATTCTGGCGGTGGATGTCCCTTTCCGTGCTCCGCTGCGCACCTCATGGTTCTCGTTGGACCGTTTTCTGTTGCCTCGTACTCTGTGGCCGGCACTGAATATGATGATGCTTTCCGCCGTTTTCGGCATTTTGATAGCGCACATTTACAATGAGTTGTTTTACATTTGCATCCTGATCGGTTTTATCATCTCCCTGTTGCTTTTGCGTTATGTGCTTTCCTATGCTTCCGGCCGTTCGGAGGTGGAGCTGGGGCAGGCCGCGATGATAGGCGGACTGTTGTTGCTTGCTTTTTCCAACAGCTTGATGAACAGTTATATAGCCGGTGTATTGCTGGGCACGGGGATCGGTACTACCGTGTCACGGTTTTTTATAAAGATGATTAGTCTGCCGATGCATTGCGAACGGGGTACGGGAAACAATACTTATCAGCTGATGTGGGAAGTAGGTATGCTGAGTGGTTTTCTGTTTGAGAATATGTGGACCGAAGTCATCCTGATACTATTTATTGGATATGTATCGGTATCTGTGTCACTCTTTTGCTGATGTATGAGTTCTTTACACATCCGTGGTATTACAGAAAAATGGAGGAAAAACAGTAGGATGATGATTTCAAATGTTGGTTTATCCAGCTGTCGGAGTAAAAATATAGCAACTTAAATAAATTAATAATATAAAGAATATGGCAGACGACAAAAAGATTATCTTTTCGATGGTAGGCGTAAGCAAAGCTTCCAGGCGAACAAACAGGTATTGAAAGACATCTACCTATCCTTTTTTTACGGTGCTAAGATCGGTATCATCGGTCTGAACGGTTCAGGTAAGTCAACGCTGATGAAAATCATCGCCGGACTGGAAAAAAGTTATCAGGGAGAAGTGGTGTTCTCGCCGGGCTACTCTGTAGGCTATCTGGCACAGGAACCGCATCTGGATAATGAAAAGACAGTGAAAGAGGTAGTGATGGAAGGTGTGCAGAGCATTGTGGACACTTTGGCGGAATACGAAGAAATAAACAACAAGTTCGGGCTTCCCGAATACTATGAGGACCCAGAGAAGATGGATGCACTCTTTGCCCGTCAGGCTGAGTTGCAGGACATCATTGACGCTACGGACGCATGGAATCTGGACAGCAAACTGGAACGCGCCATGGATGCGTTGCGCTGTCGCCCGAGACCAGCCGGTGAAGAACCTCTCGGGAGGTGAGCGCCGCCGTGTGGCCTTGTGCCGCCTGCTGTTGCAGAAGCCGGATATCCTGTTGCTGGACGAGCCTACCAACCACTTGGACGCGGAAAGTATCGACTGGCTGGAACAGCATTTGCAGCAATATGAAGGTACGGTGATTGCCGTAACCCACGACCGTTACTTCCTGGACCACGTAGCCGGATGGATTCTGGAGCTGGACCGTGGTGAAGGTATTCCATGGAAGGGTAATTACTCTAGCTGGCTGGAACAGAAGACCAAACGTATGGAGATGGAAGAGAAAGTGGCAAGCAAACGCCGCAAGACCTTGGAACGCGAGCTGGACTGGGTGCGCATGGCTCCCAAAGCCCGTCAGGCGAAAGGAAAGGCCCGTCTGAACTCCTATGACAAGCTGCTGAACGAGGACGTGAAGGAAAAGGAAGAGAAACTGGAAATCTTTATTCCGAACGGTCCCCGTCTGGGCAACAAGGTGATTGAGGCCAAAGGAGTGGCGAAAGCTTACGGTGACAAGCTGTTGTTCGATAACCTGAATTTCATGCTGCCCCCTAACGGCATTGTCGGCGTAATCGGTCCTAACGGCGCCGGTAAGACTACTTTGTTCCGCTTGATTATGGGACTGGAAACCGTAGATAAAGGTACTTTCGAGGTAGGAGAGACCGTGAAACTGGCATACGTAGACCAGCAGCATAAGGATATTGACCCGGAAAAATCCGTTTATCAGGTAATCAGCGGTGGAAACGAGCTGATCCGTCTGGGCAACAGGGATATCAACGCGCGTGCTTACCTCAGCCGTTTCAATTTCTCGGGAGCCGATCAGGAGAAACTTTGCGGAATGCTTTCGGGTGGTGAGCGCAACCGCCTGCATCTGGCTATGGCACTGAAGGAAGAAGGAAACGTGCTGCTGCTGGACGAGCCTACCAATGATATTGACGTGAACACGCTGCGCGCGCTGGAGGAAGGTCTGGATGATTTTGCAGGTTGTGCGGTGGTGATCAGCCACGACCGTTGGTTCCTGGACCGTATCTGTACCCATATCCTGGCTTTCGAAGGAAACAGCGAGGTATTCTTCTTTGAAGGATCTTATTCGGAATACGAAGAGAACAAGATGAAGCGTCTGGGCAATGAGGAGCCGAAACGGGTGCGCTACCGCAAGCTGATGGAAGACTGATGGGGGCCTCCCTGTCCTGATAAGGTCCAAACTAAAATGACCATTCCGAAAAGTAACAGATTGTAATTACAAGACCTGAAAGAGTCGTATCAAGCTCCGTTTTGAGTAATGATACGACTCTTTTTTTTGCCTTTAAGGAGGTTCAAGTTTCAAATCAAAACCTCTTTCTTGGCTAGAATTAAGTTTTGAACCTCTTGGGTTGTGTACTCTCTCTGGGGCGCGGATAGCGGAAGAAACCAGACCAGTCACTGTAAATTGTAACCGATTTGTAGCTTGTATATCGTTTCTATTAGCTATCTTTGCAACGTCTTTTAAGACATTAATTATAATATTAATTAATTAAAAAGTTTATGGTAAAAAGAATGCGATCTTTTTTTGCGGTGGTTATGTTGGTAATCGCTGCTGCTGTTAACGCCCAGGTCACCACTTCGTCAATGAGTGGTAAGGTGGTTGATCAAAGCAATGAAGCCATTATCGGCGCAACGATTCAGGCTATTCACGAACCGTCCGGCACCCATTATGGGGCCATTACCAATGTGGACGGCCGTTATTCCATCCAGGGCATGCGTGCCGGCGGCCCTTACAAAGTAGAAGTTTCTTATGTAGGTTATCAATCAGTGGTTTACAAGAGCATCAACCTCCAGTTGGGAGAGAATTACGTATTGGATGCGAACTTGAAGGAATCTACCGAATTATTGGATGAAGTGGTGATTACCGCTTCCAAAAGCAGCAACATGAAATCAGACCGCGCCGGAGCGGTAACCAATGTCGATGCGCCAGAATGTCGGAAGTGCCTACAGTGAGCCGCAGCATGAACGATATCATGCGTCTGACCCCTCAGGGAGCCAATATCGGTAGCGGTTTCTCAGTGGGTGGAGGTAACTACCGCCAGTCTTATGTCACTGTGGACGGAGCCGCTTTCAACAATGCCTCGGTATCGGCTCGAACTTGCCGGCAGGCGGTTCGCCTATCTCTCTGGATGCTTTGGAACAGATTTCCGTTTCCACCACCCCCTTTGATGTCCGTCAGAGCGGATTTACAGGAGGTGCCATCAACGCCGTGACAAAGAGTGGTACGAATGAGTTCAAAGGTACAGCCTATATGTACACTTCCAATACCCACCTCACCGGAAACAAGGTAGAGGACTATGAACTGACCCGCAACCGTGACCACAGCACCACCTACGGAGCTTCTCTGGGAGGTGCGATCATTAAAAACAAATTGTTCTTCTTCGTGAACGGCGAATATCAGGATAATGTGCAGGCAGGCCCGTCGGGCATAGCGCGTAGCGGCGCCAATGACGAATGGAGCACCAACGGCATTGTGCACCGTCCGTTCGAGAACACCACAACGGTAGGCGACCGTACCTTCGTAGGGATGAACAACATCAGCCAATACCTGTCGGAAAAATACAACTACAATCCGGGACGTTATCAGGGATATTCTCTGGAAACCCCTTCTTACAAGATCATGGCCGTCTGGACTGGAACATCAACAACAACAATAAGATTAATTTCCGTTTCACCCATACCCATTCCAAGTATTCTGCCAACTTCCTCTTCCACCACCCGTTTAAAGATTCAATCATTTATCCGGGCGGAGTAGACGGTAGCGCGGGCAAGAGCAGTTCGGGACGTACATCAAACACCGGTCTGTACTTTGAAGCTCACGCTATATGCAGGAACAGAACTTCACCTCCATCGCTTCCGAATGGAACTCAAAGTGGGGGCTATCAATAACGCCCTGCGTTTCACTTATTCTTATCAGAACGAACCGCGTACATACGAAGGGGGAACATTCCCTACGGTGGACATCCTTGACCAAGGCTCGCTGTACACCTCATTCGGTCCGGACCCTTTACAGAAGGGAACTTGCGCCAGGTGAAGACTTTTGTCATTACCGATGAGTTCAATTTCTCCAGCGGTATCCATAACTTTATGGGCGGTATCCAGTTTGAGTCCAATAAGGCAGTGAACGGATTCATGCAGGCGGGAAGCGGTTATTATGTCTATTCCTCCTGGGATGATTTTGTGAACAACAGAGCTCCGGCTGCCTTCGGTATCACGTATTCCAACACCGGGGACGGTTCCCAGTTCCTGGCGAACATGAAGTACCAGCAGCTTTCTTTCTATCTGCAGGACCAGATGAATATCACGGACAACTTCAGACTGACTGCCGGGGTGCGTTTCGAACTGCCCATTTATCCGGAGCTGAAGAACAACTATAACAAAAATTTTGCACAGATTGACTTGACGGATATCATTACGCCACAGACCAGCTGCCTTCATCCTACCAGCTGACCGCCTCCCCCCGTATCGGTTTCAACTGGGACCTTACGAGCGAACGTAAGTATGTATTGCGCGGCGGTAGCGGTTACTTCATCGGCCGTCTGCCGTTCGTATGGCTGGTTTCGGCAGTAGGTAATGCCAATTGCGGACAAAGCACCTATTATTATAACGAGCAGAAGGATGCCAAGTACGGACAGCCGGGCTTCCACACCAGCGTGGCCGATATGTTGAAAGATCCTAACCTGAACCTGCCGGCAGCTACTGATCCCGCCGCACCTTCCGGAGCCACCATCATTGACCGCGACCTGAAGATGAACGCCACCTGGAAGTCTTCACTGGCTTTGGATGCAAAACTTCCCGGAGATATTGACTTTACGTTGGAAGGTATTTTCAGCAAAGAGTTCAATCCGGCTACTGTGACCAACCTGGGACGTAAGTTTAAAGGAGAGCAGGAGATAGCTCCGGGTGATGTCCGCAGAATGTTTGAGTACTCAAATTCGAACAAGACGGATGCTTATTATATCACCAATGCGGGAAACAGCGCTTATTATTACTCACTCACCGCCTCACTGGCCAAGACATTTGATTTCGGCCTGCATCTTTCCGCTTCCTACACCCGTTCTTATGCCAAGTCGTATGGCGACGGCATCGGCGACCAGGTGAACTCGGCTTATTACAACAACCGTTACTCTGTCAACGGAAACAATGACACGGAGACCGGCTATGGTACGTATGTATCGCCCAACCGTGTGCTGGCTTCCGCGGCTTACCGTATTAAATACGCCAAGAATTTCGCTTCCTCCTTGTCTTTGATTTATGAGGGTATGAACATGGGCTATGCCGGAGGATATTCCGCCGCCCGTTATTCCTATACATTCACCGGGAACATTGTAGGCGATTACGGCTCAAACAACTTGCTGTACATTCCGGCATCCCGTGAGGCGCTGGATAAGTGGAACTTCGCCGATTATACTGACAGCAAGACGGGTGAGGTGACTTATTCCGCCAAGGAGCAGCGCGATGATTTCTGGGCTTACATTAATGAGGACAGTTACCTGAAAGGCCGTAAAGGCAAGTATGCCGAACGCGGAGGAGCATCATGCCCTGGCATCATCAGCTGGATTGAAGTTCAATCAGGATTTCTTCCTCAATGTAGGGGGCAAGCGCAATACCTTGCAGTTCGGAGTGGATATCAAGAACTTCCTGAACTTGCTGAACAGCGACTGGGGAATTTATAAGACGGTGAACAATACTTCCTTGTTGAGTTATAAGAGTGGTGCTTACCAGTTCCAGAAGAACGGAGGAAAGAAACTGACTGATACGTATTCCAATCTGAACAGTTTCAATTCTACGTATTCCATACAGTTCAGTGTCCGTTATATCTTTAACTAAGTGAAATAGCCTGTATCAGACAATACAGGAGCAGGATAGAGAGGCGTACCCATGAAGGTGCGCCTCTCTTGTATGCGTATTCTTCCTTGTTTTGAAAAAACTTGGAATTAAGAATAAATTAAGTACCTTTGTGTGTTATCCTATAAAGAACAATAGTTTATGAGTGATAAGATATATCCCATCGGTATCCAGAATTTCGAGAAACTCCGCAAGGAAGGCTATTTCTATATTGACAAGACGGCCTTGATCTACAAAATGGTAAAGACCGGCAGTTATTACTTCCTCAGTCGTCCGCGCCGTTTCGGGAAAAGTCTGCTGGTTTCTACTCTGGAAGCCTATTTCCAAGGCAAGAGAGAATTGTTTGAAGGACTGGCCATAGCCGGACTGGAGAAAGACTGGACAGTACGTCCCGTCCTGCATATCGATCTGAATATCTCAAAATATGAGACAGCGGAGGATTTGAGCGATATGCTGAATGATTTTCTGACCAACTGGGAAGCTGTCTACGGTTCCGCTCCTTCCGAGACATCCCTCGCCCTCCGTTTCAAAGGCGTGATAAAACGTGCTTACGAGCAGACGGGGCAGAGGGTTGCCATTCTGGTAGACGAATATGACAAGCCCATGCTGCAAGCCATCGGCAATGAGGAGCTTCAGAGAGTATATCGGAGCATACTGAAACCCTTCTATGGAGTGTTGAAGACAATGGACGGTTGCATCAAGTTCGCTTTGCTGACGGGGGTTACCAAGTTTGGCAAGGTCAGTGTGTTCAGCGATTTGAACAACTTGGACGATATCTCCATGTGGAATGAGTTTATTGATATCTGTGGGGTCAGTGACAAGGAAATTCAAACCTGGCTGGAGCCGGAACTTCATGAATTTGCTGAAAAACGGGGGAGGACATACGATGAAATCTGTGCCGAACTGAAAGAGTGTTATGACGGTTATCATTTTACACATAATTCCATCGGTATTTACAATCCTTTCAGCCTGCTTAATGCCTTCAAACGGAAGGAGTTCGGAAACTACTGGTTTGAGACCGGTACGCCGACTTATCTGGTGAGGTTGCTGCAAAAACATCATTATGACTTGGAACGGATGGCGCACGAGGAAACGGATATCCAGGTGCTGAATAGTATTGATTCCGAGTCCACGAATCCTATTCCGGTGATTTATCAGAGTGGGTATCTTACGATCAAGGGGTATGATGAGCGTTTCGGTATCTATTATCTAGGTTTTCCTAACCGGGAGGTAGAGGAAGGATTCATGCGTTTTTTGCTACCTTATTATACAACGGTTACCAAAGTGGAGTCTCCTTTCGAAATCCTGAAATTTACCCGTGAAGTGGAAAGTGGTGACTATGATTCCTTTTTCCGCCGCCTTCAGAGCTTCTTTGCTGATACGCCCTACGAGATGATACGCGACTTTGGAGTTACACTATCAGAATGTACTTTTCATTGTGTTCAAGTTGGTAGGATTTTATGTAAAGGTGGAATATCATACCAGTGAGGGGCGCGTGGATTTGGTTCTGCAGACAGACAGATTTATTTACGTAATGGAATTCAAGTTAAACGGTACAGCGGAGGAAGCCTTGCGACAGATCAATGAAAAACAGTATGCCCGACCTTTCGAGACGGACGGGCGCAAATTGTTTAAGGTAGGGGTGAACTTCAGCAAGAAAAGTCGTAATATAGAGAAATGGATAGTGGGTTAACTATTGAAGATATTAAGGACATACGTCAATGCCACGCAAAATGCTCAGTAAACAAGAGCATTGCGTGGCATTGCGTTCCGGATATACACTGACCACTAAAAGCCTCTCCACCGTTCTCTTCTGATCTCCTCGCACTGCCGTCGTTGCCATGCAGGCATTATTTTCTCCAGCTCTTTCAGTTTCCATCCCTTCATAAAGCGTATCTCGTCCTTTTCCTGCTCCGTGCACAGCTGATGCGCAGCAGTTCGGGATAGAGCACCTGTATATGGAAAATCTTGGCTCTCCACAGCAGCATGGACATCTGCCAGGGGGTGAGGGCATGGATGCGGTTCAGGGTGAGCAGCATTTCCAGATAATGACGGTAGAAGGCTTTGTCCACGGTCATGAGTTGGTTTATCAGATAGTTCATTTTTATTATTGTTAAATGAAAAGATTAGTTGAATGGATAGTCAGGAAATCAAAGCGGAGGAAAGGAATGCTATCTTTGGAGAAATCATCCTTGGATACAGTATCTTTGAAGAAGCCTCTTTGAAAACAAACGGTTCTCATTGGGAACCCTATCTTTGGAGAAAGCTTCCTTTAAAAGCGGTATTCCTTTACAGCATCAAAACAAGGGCACGGCTTCACGGGATTCAGGTCATGATGCCCCACTATCAACGCTTTGGGGAACAGGAGGCGCAGCTTGCGCAGCAATGCCAGCAGACTCCCTTTCTGCATCAGAGTACGCGTATCGGCAGGTGTGCAGTCCGCCAAGAGTCCGCCTCATAGCAGATGCCGATAGAATGCCGGTTGTGGTTCCTGCAATGCGCTCCCACCTTTTCCAGAGGTCGTCCGCGGTGAATCTCTCCGTCGCGGGTGATATAGAAATGGTATCCTATGTCCGTGAAGCCCCGGTGGCGGATGTGGTCCCGGCGGCAAGTCTCAAAATCCAGCCTCCGCCCCTCAGGGGTGGCGGAGCAGTGGATAATAATCAAGGTGATGGTTCTCATGATCATCAGATGCAGGCGTTCAGTCCGAGCGCGCCGGCAAGGGCGGTGGCTACGGTGATGATTACTTTCAGAATCAGTGTCCAGGTGTTTTTCTTTGTTTTCAAGTTCATGGGATTTTTGTTTTAGTGGGTTGATAATAAATGAATTACAATGGAAGCCAAGGGCCTGTGCCCCAATGAAAACGGCTTGTCATTAGGCACATTCAGCTTTAGCGTCGTGCCTTGCTTCCGTCGTACTGGTGGGGGGACGTCAGGCCTGTTGTCCTCCGTTTTCCGGCTCCTTCGCCTCTCCGGTAAGGTCCACATTGGTCTTTCCGGCTTTCAGCGCCTTCACCACCAGTCGGGCCGCCTTGCGTGTGGCCACCAGATTGAACACGGCATCTTCCAGCAGATTCCGGAAACGTGTTCCGGCACTCCAGTTCACATTCAGCTTTCTGGCGTGGATGGCAGGGTTGTAGGCGGCTGAGCTTTCCGCACCTATACTGTTGATACTGATGGAGAAATCCCCCAAGTCGCCCAGCTGTATCTTCTGTCCTGCCAGAAGCTGTTCGCGCATACAGTCCACTGCCATGGTGAGGATGGCCACGATGTCCGCACGCTTGTACACACAGCCGTGGCTGGCGATGTGCTCGGCAAAGCGGTTGATGTCCATCACTTCAGCATACTGTGCACTGGCGTAAGCTTTTTTGCGGCATCCGCATCCATCGGATTGTTACGCATAACGATACTGTAATTTACCATAGTTTTTTAAAATTAAAAGTTGAAAATTAAGAATTAAAAAAACACGATTGCCGGAGGATGAAGTCAGCCACTGGTCACCGACCGCTAAAAGAACCCTATCTTTCACGTGTAAGATGCTATATCTTACGGCTGTAAGATTATAGATCTTTCGCCTTCATCGTCCCGACATTACAAAGATACGATGTGCGGAAAGGGCAATGACGCGATAAGGTGCGATAGGGTGCGGAATGGTCCGATTTGACGCGATTTGACGCGATTCGCTGTTCATAATGTTTGACGGTCTGCCGGAAAAAGGGTATATTTGTATCAAAACAAAACGAACATACATGGAGAATTTTCAGATAAGAAGTTACGGGAAAAGCGAACTGGCCCTGTGCTACAGTCCCGATATTACCGAGAGTGCCGCACGGCGCAACTGATGCGCTGGATAGACCGCAAGCCGGGACTGATGGGGGCGATGCGGGCTGCCGGATACAATGAGCTGTCACACACTTTCCTGCCCCTTGAGGTGAAACTTATCGTAGAGGCGTTGGGGGAGCCTGAGGATGCTGGAAGATCCACGGGAATGCCGGGGATTCTCCGGGAGCACTGGAAGATCCACGGGAATACCGGCATCACAACCGGAGATGCGAAACGCAGACGCAGACGCAGCAGACGCAGGTCCTTTTTTCTCACACACGCGCACGTACCTTATATATGCATGTGCGCGTGTTTTCTTTGTTACCTTTGTTTTTTTGAGTAGACTCCTTTCCCTTTCACCATCACCATATCCAGCGCGCCTTTTTCCCTCAGGCGCTGTATCCAGCTGCGTGCGGTGTTGACCGGGATATTCAGCTTCTCCGCTTGCTCCATCACCATCTGTTTGGTGAATTCTTGCGGCAGGGCCGCATACAGCATCTCACGGTCCGCTATTCCCCGGCTGTTCAGTTCCGTACTTTTGTCCAGGAACGAAAGTATGTGCGTGGCATGAAGGTACAGGGGCTCGCACAAAGCCAGCACGGCGCGGAAGTCCTCATCGGTGATGGACAGGTTATGCCGGGTGATGATACCGTCCTTCAGGTTTTCGGGGTTTATAGTGGGATCCGGTACGGCCAGCGAGGGAATTTCCAGACTGCGCAGCAGCGCCGTGATACACATCATGCGGCACAGGATGGTCCCCATACGCATCACCGAAGCAGACATCTCTTCGCCCGTCACTAGAGAAGAGCGGTAGAACAGGGCGCTGAAGTGCCCGTTGAACTCATCTTTCTGCTGCTGGGTGAATTTCAGGGTGAACAGTCCTTTCTTCTTCAGCTCGTCCCTGCTGGCCTTCCATTCGTGTCCCATCCGGATGAACTCTGCTTCCACGTCCAGTTCATCTTCGCCGAACTGGTCTTTCCATTCGCCTACACGGGGCATGTAATAGAATATGTTTCGCGAGAACTGTCCGTTCTCCGGCGAGGAGATGAGCGGCTTTATCTGTGCGGGCGTGCCCGAGAGGAGTACGGACAGGTAACAGGCGGTGGTTTCCTTGTATTCCCGGTCTGTACGGCGGTTGTAGGACAGGCGGTCGTGGTCGAACGCCTTGCGCAGCGTGTCGCTCCAGTTTCCGTATTCGGTCCCTATGGCGGTGGATACGGTGTCCGCCTCACTTTCGCAGATGATGCCCGTTCCGTTGGAATCCATGATATTTTGCAGGATGCCTGTTCCGGTGTTGTTTCCCGGTATGAGGAACATCCGGTTGGGAGGCAATACGGGAGCTTCCTGATTTCTCCGTTCCTTGCCCAGAGAATCGTAGGCCGCCTTTTCCCGGCGGTAAGTTTCATCGCCTCTTTCACCTCGTTTCGTATCTTGTCGTGTATAGGTTCGATGAGGAGCCGCACCCACGTCAATGCACTTTTTCCTGCGGCGGACGGGGCCACGATGAAAGTCTGCATACAGGGGGCCTGCCACTTCCGGCCGTACTGGCACCGCACTACGTGGAGAGGGAGGCACCCAGTACGGTAAATGCTCCCAGGAGCAACACATCACGCTGTTCGGGCTTTTTACCGAAGGAGATGATTTTCTCCAGCAGCTCCGGCCACACATAGTCCTGTGGAAAGGTAGGCAGGGGGGAATAAGGCTCGGAGCCTTCGGTGAGCTGTTCCTCCTCGTCGGTATCATCGGAAACGTCATTTTCCACCTTATTATATCGCGCGCACGTGTGTGGAAAATCCGGGGGTGTCCCTGCTGTCCCCATTGTCCCTGCCTTGTGGAAGCCGGCGCTGCCGGAAATCTTCACTCCGCATTGTCCGGCCAGATGGATACGGTTCCCAGATGTATATCTTCTTTATCGGCATGAAGCGCGTTCGAGAACAGTGCTTGTGCATTTTTTTCGTCGTATTTGGAGGAAAGGGAGCAGAGGGAGAGGAAATCATTGCGTCCCGCTTCTCCGCAATCGTTTGCGATGCGAAAGCCAGTTGTACATATTCAATATAGGTAGGGGCAATGTCTGCGCCTGCCATGCGGACAGCTTCGGTCAGCTGCCGCAAGTTTTCTAAAGGATTGTTCATGTTCATGATATTTGTTGTTTTTTGAGTGCCTGTTTAAATTTTGTCCGGCATTCTTTTGAGTATGTTTTTCTATTCGTTTTAAATTTCCCGGCGTATCAATGCTTCCTCGTCATACGAGAGGAAACAGGCCCGTACCAAGTCCTTGCCGGAACGGTCCACGCCTTTGCCGGAATGGTTTTGTTTTTTTTATCTTCTGTCCGGGTGGCTGCTGTGGAAATCATAGATTGCTTGTACGTAGTTCATCGCCCAGTGGATGTTTTCGGAGGTATTTTGTTTGGTGTCGGGTATGCGTGCCAGGTCGTAGGGGATGAACGCTTTTACTCCGTGTCCGCTGGGGCTGGTGAATGCCAGTACAGGGCGCAGGAGGAGGTCGTCGAACAATTGTCTTTTCAGCTTTTCCGCTTCCCGACGGGAATCAAGGTGGTCTATGTCCACCACAATCAAGCCCGACGGTCCGGTCAGGCTGTCGCTTTTACGGTAGGAAAAACGCCGCAGGGAGTAACGTAGGGTAGCGTCTGTTGCTTGAGCATACGA
>ENA-OQAN01000659-OQAN01000659.1-human-gut-metagenome-genome-assembly--contig:-NODE-659-length-17354-cov-1.992105_pt1 | contig 17354 bp, 23 predicted proteins | sample MGYA00242735_ERZ504527 | MGnify/ENA primary metagenome ERZ504527 (study PRJEB26092, sample SAMD00036230) | human gut metagenome | host: Homo sapiens | study: EMG produced TPA metagenomics assembly of... | reverse complement strand
GAGCGTGGGGGACACTTGACTTCGGATGCAAGTATGATGTCCGCATCCAGCGCGTATGCCGTGAAAACCGGATTGTCACTATCCGGGAGTATGCCAGTGGTTCAGACGGGACTTGATGAGAACACACGACCTGGGGCATAAAAGTGTCACGGAGATCGAAGATGTCCTGGCTAAATACGACCTCCGGTTGGGTATGCTCGGCGAGGAACTGGACGAATATGCCGGCATCGGTATTTCCAGACAGGACGAGGCGGAAGCGGCCCTATGGGAACAACGGAGATACGAGATTGCCAAGGATATATGCGTACATCGACGTGAGGCGGCATGTATCGCCGTTCAAGAGGCGGACGAACTGATCAAGTTCTTGAAAGGCGGTTCCGAATCGGAGGCGGAACTCAAGGCTTGCAGGATTAAATGACAACCAACCGGAAAAAGAATCCATGAAACGACTGTCACTCATCCTAATGGCCCTGTTGCTCGCTGTTACGCAGCATGTTCACGCACAGTATTACAGTGTGAACTATGACACGCGTACCGTGGCGGCTATGGCCGTCGCGTTCGGTACGGAGGCCGTGGCTGAAAGTTACTACCGCGAACAGGTGGATGACATTCTGAAACACTATACGGCGGCAGAAGTGGCGGCGGCAGGGATATTCGCTTCCAAATTTTTGGAACACAAAGCCCTGTCCGACCTCGGTATCTGGTGCAGCAGCACGGAAAACTACTATTACCGTCGTATCTACCACATGGTAGCAGAGAAGATCATGCCGAAAATATGGGTGGTGGCGAAGCTGATGCTGCGCTCACCGCAAACGGCCATCCACTGGGGCAGCTACCTGATGAAGGTATGCGACGATACGAAGAGCCTGTGTATGCAATTCGAGAGCGTTGTGACAAACAGCACGCTGACGTTTTCGGACATCGCCTTTCTGGAAATCAACCAGGACATAGTCCTCTGTTAAGCCTTTCGGAACTGGGAGGTGTCGATTGGCAGCGGATGTTCGGACAACCTGGCTAAAGCACCGGATAATCTCACTGTCGAGAACCTGAAAGGCGACATCGACAATCTATATGGCATGGGTGTGGGACTGGCAACATCGGGTGTCGGGAATCTTGGCGACGCCCTGCTGCAAAGCAGTTCGTTCCATGACCTGCTGGGCGGCAAGGTCAGTGAAATCAGCAACCTGTACGAACATTACGGTACTCTTTTCGAGCAGGCGGAACACGACATCGGCGGCTTGCTGATTGATATGGCGGGAGGTCAGGACAGTGTGGCCGGGCTATTCGACTTCAGCAACTACGACCTTACGTCATGGATAACCGACTACATGGACGAAGCCGCCGGAAACTATTACACGCAACGGTGGTACATCGCACGACGCGAGCAAGGAAGCGTTTCGCTGTGCGACTACTACCCGCCAACGGACGACAACAGTATATTGAACGGGGGCGCATGGACACGCTTCGAGACGAGTGATCCGGGTTTCTACCCGAACGCCTCGCAACGGGAACAGGCACTCTCCAACTCGGAACGATATGCCGGATGGTCGAGAAGCCGTGTACAACAGCTTAACAACAGCAACGACGGCTACACCTATTCCATCAATTACCGGCAACAAGCCTATATCATCAGCAAGGGCAACAAGCAGACGAAAAAAGGCATACGCCTACGAGATACACGTGACGCAGAGTTGGAACCGGACGGAGGTCGTCTATGAGGATGTCTTCGATTCCTATTCGATGGATCTGAACACGTTCAAGGCGCAACTCAATGCCCGCCTCTCGGAGTTCAATGACAACGAGGAGGGCTACGTCTATTACATCGCATCCGATGCACGGAACTATTATCAGGCGACGGACGCTGCCAAATTGCAGGGATGCGAGAGCGTGACCATCAGCGTGACCTGCTCGGACGGGGCAACGCTGGGGCAAGGCTCGACACAGTATAAGTGCCGCAAGTGCGGCAGTTCACTGGACGCACACTCGAAGGAGTGCGTCATGCAGACCTCGGTAACGGAAAATGAACTGGACTTTTCGGAACTGGATGCGCTGATACGGGAGGCGGATAATCAGGTCGCCCTGCTGGAATCGCAGATCAGTGCCTTGGAAAGGGAGAACGCCGACCTGCTGAAGAAAATCGCCGAGGCGAGCGTGGAAGATGCGGCAGCGTACCGGCAACAGTACAACGCCAACCGGACACGGCTCGACGAACTGAAAGGCGAGCTGGCAGAATGGCAGAAAAAGCAAAAGGACTATGCGGATGCAAAAGAGGAAGCGGCAGCCGACAACGATGTGCCGACGGATGACTATTACCGCCTGCCGGCTATCATGCAGGACTGCAAGACGGCCTACAACCTCACTTGGCAGGACGGCGGAGCATGGAACGGTTATACGTTCGTCCGCAAGGCGACCATGCCGAACATCAACGGTGTCATCACATTCCATGCGACACTCTCCATCGCACGGAAACCGAAGTATTTTCTCGGTATCAAGATACACCGTGCCATTATCCAGATCAGTTGGGAACTGACTTCGGAGTACACCGATACGTATGTGGCCGATGTGCTGACACTCGATCCGGGCCTTTCGGACGCGGAAAAGACTCAAATGGTGAACGACCGCATCGCTGAAATCGCACGGGAACACCCTTCCTGCAAGATCACGACGGAATATGCCCGCAGCGCACCGACGGAGGAAACGCCGACCGGCGACGTGTACCACCCTGCTCTGGTCGAGCGACCGCCTTGAGATTGCAAGGGAGGTGGATTCGCGGATTACAAAGATATATGCCGACCTCGTGTCCCTGGAGAAGATGATGCACTACAAGCGGAACATTATCGACGTGCTGAAGGATGTGCTGCCCGAACCGGACATGGACGAAGGCGCAGGCTGACACTTGTGAAGAATGCCATGACCGCTGGTGGAGAACGCACGGACCTCTCGGAACGGTGGCAGAAAGGAGGTGCGGCCATGAAACGTGCTTTACTGATTATTGTCATACTGCTGTCCCTACTACCCGGCACCATCCGTGCACAATGGACATTTGACGTCGTTTCGGTGGAAGCTACATCAACGACCACAAGAAACAGCGCAGCCTGCTGCTGGCCCGCAGTACACTGGAGTACAGCAACAAGCTGCTGCATGAGTACAGCCGTGAGGAGGCCGGCGAATACAAGGAACTGAATGTCGATCTCGACCGGTACACCCGCGCGTTCGATGTCATCGACGTGATGTACCAGTCGTTACGCACGGTCCTGAATGTGAAAAACACCTATAACTCGGTGAGCGACCGCATCGGTGACTACAAGGAACTGCTGGAGGATTTTCATGAAAAGATACTGAAACGGGGACGCATCGAACCGTCGGACGCACTGATACTGACAATCAATGAAAAGGCGATACGTGACATTGCCGACGAGGGGGAACACCTCTATAAATCGCTGTCCGACCTCGTGCTGTACGCTACGGGCGCGGCGGCCTGTTCGACCAGCGACCTGCTGATGGTGCTGGAGTCCATCAACAGTTCGCTGAACAGCATTGAGCGACACCTGAACCGGGCATATATCGAAACATGGCGGTACATACAGGTACGTATCGGCTACTGGAAATCGAAGATTTACCGTGAGCGAACCAAACGGGAGATTATCGACGGGGCTTTCGGACGGTGGCGCAATGCGGGGAGGTTGGACTATTAACGATAAAAGGGAAAAGAATATGAACAGAAAACTATTACTCATGGCCGCCACGGTGATTGCGACGATGGCGGCACGGGCGCAATCCGTGACCTATAATCACGATTCGTCGAAACAGAACCAGGTAACGGTGATGGAAACGGGCACGGGAGCACTCTCCCCCGAACTCTACTATACATTGCTGCACAACAAGTACAAGAAATCGGCAGCCGCGAAAAACAAACTGTCGTTCCGCACGCTGGCCGGTGTAAACCTGTACAACCAGACGGGTGAAGCGGAAGCCATCGACTCGGCATTGGTAAGCCGGGCGAAGGTGGAAACCCTGAATGTAGCCGACCGACAGGTTGACCTTGCATGGCTCGCCGAGAGTGACAAGGTAAGCGGACAGATGGAACGCTTCAAGCGCAACATCGACCGCATCCTGCCTGCCGGAGGCACATCGGAGGATAAGGAGCGTTGGACGGAATACTACCATATCTACCAGTGCGCCATCGATGCTACGAAGGATGCCTATATGCCTAACGCACAGCGGAAGAAAGAGTACCTGCGCATTTATGAGGACGTGACACGACAGAATGAGATTCTTGTCGCTATATCGCCAAACGGCAGAATGCGACGCTAACGAGCAGCCTGCTGAATGCTACCAGTGACTATACACCGGACAAAGGCAGTATTATCCGCAATGCCATGAACCGATGGAACGAATCACGCTTCGCCGTTCGCGGACCGCAGTCCGGCGGTAGCGAGGATGGCGGAGAGGGAGATGAGACGGTAAACAAAGGAAACTGAAAAAGCAAAAACGTATGGCAGACGGAAATATACTTCGGATTTCGGTATCAACATTCTCGAAGAAGAGATTGATGACGTGATTTTTCAGACGAACGAGTTCCTGACCGACGCGACTTTCACCGGTTCACAAGGTCCCTTTTGGTGGATACTGCAAATGTGTATGGCACTTGCCGCCCTGTTCGCCATTATTATGGCTGCGGGCATGGCGTACAAGATGATGGTGAAGCACGAGCCGCTGGACGTACTGAAACTTTTCAGGCCATTGGCCATCTCGATTATCCTCTGCTGGTGGTATCCGCCGGCAGATACGGGCATGGCAGGCAGCGGAAGCAACTGGTGCTTCCTTGACTTTCTTTCCTACATCCCGAACAGCATCGGCTCGTACACGCACGACCTGTACGAGGCGGAAGCCACACAGATAGCGGACAGGTTCGAGGAGGTGCAGCAACTCATCCATGTACGCGACACGATGTACCACAGCCTGCAAGCGCAGGCGGACGTCGCCCACACGGGCACTTCTGACCCTAACCTGATAGAGGCGACGATGGAGCAGACCGGTGTGGATGAAGTAACGAACATGGAGAAGGACGCGGCGGAGCTGTGGTTTACCTCGCTGACGGCAGGGGTCATCGTGGGCATCGACAAAATCATCATGCTCATTGCCTTGATCGTATTCCGCATCGGTTGGTGGTCAACCATCTATTGCCAGCAAATCCTGTTGGGGATGCTCACAGTGTTCGGGCCGATACAATGGCGTTCAGCCTGCTTCCCAAATGGGAAGGCGCATGGGCGAAATGGATTACACGCTACCTGACGGTGCATTTTTATGGGGCGATGCTCTACTTCGTCGGGTTTTACGTACTGCTGCTCTTTGATATTGTGCTGTGCATCCAGGTGGAGAATCTGGCGGCGATAACGGCGAGCGAGCAGACAATGGCCGCTACCTGCAAAACTCCTTCTTCTCGGCGGGCTACCTGATGGCGGCGAGCATCGTGGCACTCAAATGCCTGAACATCGTACCGGACCTGGCGGCATGGATGATACCTGAAGGCGATACGGCCTTCTCCACCCGAAACTTCGGCGAGGGTGTGGCACAGCAGGCCAAGATGACGGCCACGGGCGGTATCGGAGCGATGATGAGATAAGAGAAAAACAACCCAATAAAAACATATAAAAAGATGAACGTACAAAAGAAATTTGAGAAATGGAGCAAGGACGAACGTTTCTTGCGCTATGTGAACGAACGAATGAGAGAAGAGATTACCGATGTGCCGGAGAACCACCTGCTGGACCCGCAATACGAGGAACTGGACGAGGGCTTCGACGGGCACGACGAATACATTGAACCGCTGGTCACATACCTTACCTACAAACTGCAACTGGCCAAGTTACAGAGGAACACACGTAAACGCAGTGACGGGATCTGGTGGGTGTTCGTGCAGGTGGCGATGCAGGGCTATTACGTGCAGGTCTTCGCCAAAAAATTTCGACCCTCTGCTGACGGCATTGCAAGAAGCAATCATGCCGATGCTGCATGGCGAGTATGTACGGTTGTTGAACAGGAAAAAACGATAAGCTTATATGGTCATCAAGCATTTGGAGAATAAAATCCGGCTGGTAGGCATCATCTGCACGGCTTTCCTTACCGGATGTATCATCATCAGCGTGTCGAGTATCTGGACGGCCCGCACAATGGTGACGGACGCGCAGAAGAAAGTGTATGTGCTGGACGGCAATGTGCCCATCCTTGTGAACAGGACGACAATGGACGAAACGCTGGACGTGGAAGCCAAAAGCCACGTGGAGATGTTTCATCACTATTTCTTTACGCTCGCACCGGATGACAAATACATCCGCTACACGATGGAGAAGGCGATGTATCTGGCCGATGAGACGGGACTGGCACAGTATAATACGCTCAAGGAAAAGGGCTTTTATTCCAATATCCTGGGTACGAGTGCCGTGTTCTCGATTTTCTGCGACAGCATCGCCTTTGACAAAAAGAACATGGAGTTCACCTACTACGGCAGGCAACGCATCGAACGCCGGAGCAATATCCTCACGCGGGAACTGGTGACGGCGGGACAACTCAAGCGTGTGCGAGAACGGACAACAACCCGCACGGACTGCTCATCGTGAACTGGCGAACGCTGCTGAACAAGGACATCGAGCAAAAAACAAAAAGCAACTACTAAAAAAACAAGGATATGAACATCAAGGGATTCAGACGGATGTTGTTCGGAGAAAAAATGCCGGACAACGATGATCCGCAGTACAAGGAACGCTATGAGCGTGATGTGGACGCAGGACGCAAATTCGCCAAGGCGACACGCATCGACAAGCGGCGGCCAAGGTGCAGGCTTTGCCAACGCACACCGGACACTGTTCCTGGTTCTCGTCTTCGGTTTCGTCATCGGGACTTTCGCATGGAATATCTACCGCCTGACGGTGGTGTACCGGCATCAGCCCGCAGGACGCACGGCGACGGAGATACAGGATTCGGTGCTCCGGCAGCGATATAAGGTGTTGCAAGAGGGCGAAATAAGGGAGAACAAAAACAGGGGTAACGAACCGCAGTAAAACAGGTATGCTATGAAGATATTGGAGAAAATCAATTTCCGCCAGCCAAAATATATGCTTCCTGCCATCCTTTATTTCCCCCTGCTCGGCGCGTCCTATTTCATCTTCGACCTGTTTCACACGGAAACGGTGGAGATACAGGACAAGACGTTGCAGACAACGGAATTTTTGAACCCGGAACTGCCGGGAGCGCAGATCAAGGATGACGGCATTGGCAGCAAGTATGAGAATATGGCGAAGTCATGGGGTAAGATACAGGACTACTCCGCAGTGGATAACATCGAACGGGAAGAAACCAAAAAGAACAAGGAAGAGTATGAATCGCAATATACGCAGGACGACATCGCCCTGCTCACAGAACAACAGCAGGAGAAAGATGCGGCGGCAGAAATTGCCGCTGCCAAGGCACGTGAGCAAGAAGCACTCGCAGAACTGGAAAAAGCACTCGCCGAAGCGAGGCTGAAAGGACAGAACACCGTCATGCCCCCGGCGGATACGGACTCCGCCAATACAGTCCCGCCACAGGGGGCGACAATCTCCGGAACAATCGACGAGGAGAGCCGGGCGGTGAAAACACCGTCGGCGGACAAACCGGCCAATGAGGTGGTACGCAAGGTAAAGACAACTTCGGATTACTTCAACACACTGGCGGGGAACGTGCACGAGCCGAAACTCATCCAAGCGATTATCGACGAGAACATCAAGGCGGTGGACGGCTCGCGCGTCAGGTTGCGCCTGCTCGACGACGTGGAGATTGGCGAGTGCGTGGTGAAGCAGGGCACGTACCTGTACGCTACGGTGAACGGTTTCTCGTCCGGACGTGTGAAAGGCGGTATCAGCAGCATCCTTGTGAATGACGAGCTGGTAAAGGTCAGCCTCACACTCTACGACACGGACGGAATGGAGGGCCTGTACGTCCCGAACAGCCAGTTTCGGGAAACGAGCAAGGACGTGGCGAGCGGTGCCATGTCGGGCAATATGAACATGAGTACCGGCACCAACGGAAACACTCTTACCCAATGGGGCATACAGACCGTGAACAACGCTTTTCAAAAGACGAGTAACGCCATCAGCAAGGCTATCAAGAAAAACAAGGTGAACCTGAAATACGGGACTTTCGTCTATCTGGTGAACGGACGGGAAAAGCAATAAGCGGAGCGAAATAAGGAGAAAAATAGATTATGAGGTATAAACGAAAAGGAAATCAAACAGTATCAATGATATGAACAAGAAAGGAATCGTAACGGCATTTCTTCTGGCGGCAGGACTGCTGGGGGCGCGGAACGCGCAGGCGCAACGTACCTATGAAGAAATGGAGCAACTGACTGTGAACGAGCAGATAACGACAGTCATAACTGCCTCGGAGCCTGTGCGCTTCGTGGACATCTCCACCGATAAGGTGGTGGGCGACCAGCCTATCGACAACATCATCCGCCTGAAGCCCAAGGAGGCGGGGCATGAGGACGGCGAGGTGCTCGCTGTCGTAACCATCGTGACGGAGCGTTACCGTTCGCAATACGCACTGGTCTATACTACGAGGATGAAGGAGGCGGTAACAGATAAGGAGATCCTGCTGCAAGAACGGGAGGCTTATAACAACCCGGCTGTCTCGATGTCCACCGCAGACATGACACGCTACGCACGGCGCATCTGGAACTCGCCCGCAAAGATTCGGAACGTAGCCACCAAAGCTCACCGTATGGTGATGCGCCTGAACAACATCTATTCGGTGGGCGACTATTTCTTTATCGACTTCTCCATCGAGAACAAGACGAACATCCGATTCGATATCGACGAGATACGGGTGAAACTGGCGGACAAAAAGCTCGCCAAAGCGACCAACGCGCAGACCATCGAACTGACACCTTCCCTGGTACTGGAACCGGGCAAAGCGTTCAAACACGGCTACCGGAACGTGATTGTCGTAAGGAAGATGACCTTTCCGAACGATAAGCTGCTGACTATCGAGATGACGGAGAAACAAATCAGCGGGCGCAACATCAGCCTGAACATCGACTATGAGGATGTACTGTCTGCCGATTCGTTCCATACAACTTTATTGGAGGAGGAATGATGATGGGAAAGACGATGAAAACAGCCCTGTTGCTCATGCTTGTCTGTGTAGGGTTCTCCACAAACGTCCACGCGCAGCGCAATAGCGGACGCCTCTCGCTCGGTGTGGGGCTGCTTTACAAGAACGGCATGGATATAACACTTGCCTACGAGCATGAGATGAACTACCGCCATGCGTGGGAATTTTTCGCCAACGGTTATCTGCAATGGGTGGAATGTGGATCATGCGGCCATATCTGTCCGGATTCTTTCTGGCGCAACTACCGCACTTACGGTTTCGGCGTAGCCTACAAGCCGTGCGTGGTGCGTGGACGCAATCATTACGGCAATTTGCGTATCGGGGCTTCGGCAGGAAGCGACACGAAGAAATTCCTCGGCGGCCTGCACTTCGGCTATGAACACAGCTATGTGTTGCGGGCTGGATGGACGCTTTACTGGCAGGTGAAAAGCGACGTGATGATAAAGGGGGCGGGCGTGCTGCGGGCAGGTGTCGTACTGGGAGTGAAACTGCCGATAAAGTAAGGAAATAACAAACCACATAAAGAAACGAGAAATGATGATACGAAAGATACACTGGATAGTAATGGCGATGACAGCGATGCTGTGCGCCGCCTGCGATGCGCATATCGACGTGCCTGACACGGCGGTACGTCCCGGCCATATCCTTTGCGAGGACGGTACGGCGTTGTCCTACACGCAGTATGAACAATCGGGAAAGCGGGCGATTGCCGTTGTCTTCGACGCCGAACAGCGCGACGGTGTGGAAGGGAACGGCTATGCGGTTTACCTGTGGAATATTGCCCCGCAAGCGTTTGCCGACAGCTTGGCATCGCGCAGGGCACATCGGGCGACATCACGGCCTATGACGGGAATACGAACACCTTTGCGTTATATGACACGCGGGAAACGGCTTCGCCGATGGCAGAAGCGGTTTTCGACTGTGGCGATACGGGCAGAGTGCCTACGTACCTTCGGTAGCGCAGATACGCCTGCTGTACGCCATGCGGGAGGCGGTCAATCCTTTCATCGAACGGTGCGGCGGACATCCGATACCATCGGATGAAAACGATTGCTGGTACTGGACATCGACGGAAGTGGCCGGACAGGAAACGGCGAAAGCCTGGCTCTACTCGACGGGGAGCGGTGCGATGCAGGAAACTCCGAAGACACAGGCGCATCGGGTACGTCCGATTATTACGCTGAACAAATAAATACGAACGGAGAGAAAGGAAAGAAAAATGGAAGAGAGCAAGGAGCTACAAGGATTTTATAAGATATTCCGCGCGGTCGTCTATGTTTCCGTGCTGCTGGAGTTCTTCGAATATGCTATCGACGGCGGTATTCGACCACTGGGGCGGCATACTCTGCGATTTCCACGGGCGTATCAAACGGTGGATGATTTACAACGACGGCAATCTTGTGTACAGCAAGATAGCGACGATACTTCTTATCTGCATCACCTGTGTCGGCACACGGAACAAAAAACATCTGGAGTTCAATGCACGCAGGCAGGTGGTGTACCCGCTGACGGGCGGTCTGATGCTGCTCGTGCTCTCCGTATGGCTGTTCGGTCATACGATGGGGACACGTATCTACACGCTTCCGTTGAATGTCATTCTCTATATGATAGCCTCCATTGTGGGCGTGGTGCTGGTACATATCGCACTGGATAATATCTCGAAATTCATCAAGGAAGGTCTGATGAAAGACAGATTTAACTTTGAGAATGAAAGTTTTGAACAATGTGAGGAGAAAATAGAGAATAAATACAGCGTGAATATCCCCATGCGATACTATTACAAGGGGAAGTTCCGCAAGGGATGGGTTTCTATAAGTAACTGTTTTAGAGCTACTTATGTAGTCGGAACGCCAGGCAGCGGCAAGACCATGTCAATTATCGAGCCGTTTATCCGGCAACACTCGGCCAAAGGATTCGCGATGGTGGTATATGACTACAAATTCCCGACATTGGCAACAAAACTCTATTATCACTACAAGAAGAATGAGAAATTAGGCAAGGTGCCCAAGGGGTGCAAGTTCAATATGATTAACTTTGTGGATGTGGAGTACAGCCGACGGGTGAATCCTATTCAGGCGAAGTACATCAACAACCTCGCGGCGGCAAGCGAAACAGCGGAAACACTGCTGGAAAGCCTGCAAAAAGGCAAGAAAGAGGGAGGTGGTGGCAGCGACCAGTTCTTCCAGACCTCGGCGGTGAACTTCCTGGCTGCCTGCATCTACTTCTTCGTGAATTACGAACGTGAACCTTATGATGCCGGTGGCAAACCATTGTATGCGGAAAGGCGGCAAGATCCGCAGACGAAATTCTGGAAGCCGACGGGGGTGGTACGTGACCGCAGGGACGGGAATATCGTGGAGCCGGCCTATTGGTTGGGCAAATATTCGGATATGCCGCATATCCTCTCTTTCCTCAATGAGAGCTACCAGACCATCTTTGAGGTGCTGGAAACCGACAATGAGGTCGCACCGCTGCTCGGTCCGTTCCAGACGGCTTTCAAAAACAAGGCGATGGAACAACTGGAGGGCATGATAGGTACGCTGCGTGTTTACACCTCGCGTCTGGCAACTAAAGAGAGTTATTGGATATTCCACCGGGACGGTGATGACTTCGACCTGAAGGTGAGTGATCCGAAGAATCCGAGTTACCTGCTGATTGCGAACGACCCGGAAATGGAGAGTATTATCGGGCATTGAACGCCCTTATTCTGAACCGCCTCGTAACCCGTGTGAATACCGGACAGGGCAAGAATATCCCTGTAAGCATCATTGTGGACGAGCTGCCGACACTATATTTTCATAAAATTGACCGCTTGATTGGTACGGCGCGAAGCAACAAGGTGAGCGTGACGCTCGGCTTTCAGGAACTACCGCAATTAGAGTCCGATTACGGAAAGGTAGGTATGCAGAAAATCATCACGACGGTGGGTAATGTAATCAGCGGTTCGGCCCGTTCGAAAGAGACACTGGAATGGCTGTCAAATGATATCTTCGGCAAAGTGGTGCAGATAAAAAAGGGTGTGACCATCGACCGGGACAAAACGTCGATCAACCTGAACGAAAATATGGACAGCCTTGTACCGGCGTCGAAAATATCGGATATGGCAACGGGGTGGATTTGCGGGCAAACAGCACGTGATTTCACCAGAACAAAGGTAGGTATGGGAGGCTCAATAAATATTCAAGAGGCGGATGAGTTCAAGACTACGAAGTTCTTCTGCAAGACGGATTTTGACATGGAAGAGATAAAGAAAGAGGAAGCGGCGTATGTGCCGCTTCCGAAATTCTACACGTTCAAGTCGAGGGAAGAACGTGAGCGTATTCTCTATAAGAATTTTGTTCAGGTAGGACAGGATGTGAAAGAAATGATAAAGGATGTGTTGAACCAGCGTAACGCTAAGTAGCGTTTAGGATTTTAAAATCAACCGGACGATTGACGCCGTATAAAGGAAACACCTGCAATGATTCATGGTTATTGCAGGTGTCTTGTACTGGCAATAGCAGGACCGGGTAGCTCTACAAGTTGCAGTTCAATGTATATCATTATAAAAAAGGATGAATTGATATTATTTAGTATATTAACAGTGCAGTAGCAACTTCGGGCTATTTGATTGCACATATAAACACTTCCCACATGCTTGTGTGAGAAGTGCTTAATTGCGTTATTTGCTTATTAGGCAGATTTGCCGCCAAGCAACAGGGCAAGTTGTTGATGACAGAATTTGTCGTATTCCTCCTTGTCCGTACCGCTCTCGATAGCCCGGTCGATGACATCGCCCAGTTCGTCGAAATATACTTCATTGTGAACACATTCCACGCTTGTCTCGCTCTGAAGATAAACCTCGTAATAGTCCGAACCGTTCAGACATATCAGGACATGACCTTGAAACAAGCGTCCATTGACGTGGAACCTCAATGCCGGCATATTTTTGAATATGGAAGCTAAGAAATTCTTAATGCCCCACGACATCAATACAGGTGCAGGGGTAAATGAAACTAATTGGTCTTGAATCGTCTGTGCAATCCGCATTACATATTCTTTTTCCATGATGATACTTTTTTTTATTGTTACTACTGTGTCTGTCATTTACTCGAACCATTCAGGGTTATCCTTTCTCAATTCAGCGATAAGCTCGTCATCGGGCAACGTGAGTGTTTCCGTATCGGTAAAATAGAAAACCTCGTCGTAGAGCCGTTCGCCTTCTTCTCCGGCAAAACCTTCGTTCTCGTCATTGAAGCTGCCCGGATGTAAGGCATCGAGCAAGGCGGTGGAACCGATAAGCAACTCCTCTCCGTCATTTGATTCAACGATACGGCAGACATAGGTCACACCGCCAAATTGTAACTCTTTCGTTTTCATATCGCCCTCCTTATCTGAACGGGATGTGTCTCCCATGCGCGTTGAGATATTCCATGATGCACTTGGCTTCCTCGTGCGATGCACGGTTACGGTCATCGTAATGGCGTGTCTCGTCAGCCATGACCTTGATACACTCCTTCACCAGCCGGTAGAGGCTCTGTTGCAGCGTGGGGTGCATGGTCGGAATGGCTGCCGCAAACCATTTAGGTTGAAACCGTAGTTGTTTACAGTCATTTCCCAGTCTTTGGCGAGCCGGTACTCTTTGCTTTCTCGAATGTCTTTGTCCATAGTCTGAAACTTTAATGATTTATTTTTTTTCTTCCCTCTGTTCGGCATCCTTTGGTCGGAGCCGTTCGGGTTTACGATGCGGACAAGAGGCTGGCGGAACAGTCCTTTCCGACGCTTTTTCCGGAAAATTACACTTCGCAGGAAGGAAGAATTTTACAGGAAATACACTTTAAAGCGGCAGGATCGGACACGACAGACTACCTTTGCATCCTAAAAACCGGGCGGGGCCGACAGGGATTGCCAGAGGCATGGGAAACGGTATAAAAGAAAGAGGGCGGGTGGTGACGGGCCGGTAGGGAGAGTAAAATAGGGATAGAAAAGGGATGGAGCGCGGATGGCGGAACCGGCCGACAGACGCGCCACCCGACAACGGCTTGGGAGGCGATTGTCAGCGTATGTGTCACACCTTAATTATATTACAATATATATGACGAATAGAGGCGGAAAGTTTCGTCCCCTATCCGTTCGTGATTATGGTCAGGCAGCGTATTTCTTCGGCTTGTAGTTGTTCCGTGGTCTGTACTTCGGCTTCGGATTGCGGTTCATCGGATTGCTCCGCTCCCTGCTTGGCTTGTTCCTGCACAAGCAGGACGGCTTTCTTTTCCTCGATGCGCAGATGTCGCTTCTCGTACACCTCGTTGTGTCCGTTCTTGATGTCGGCCAGTTGCTCGGGCATGTGCTTTTGCGCAAAGGCAAGCAAGAGGGAGGCTACGGCATTGTCACCGTATGCGTCCTTGAAATTGGCAAGCAGGAAGTCCCGACGGATAATGGCTTTCTGCTTGGCGGTAAGGTTCTCGATGATGCGCATCTTGTCCTCTCCCGTGAGGTAGTAATAAGAGCCTTTGTCCTCAATGCCAAACTCCGTGAAATGCTCTTTGCGGAGTGAGGACAGCAGGAAGAAATACATCATCTTGTCCTCGTCCTGCCCGAACTTGCGTTCGGACATATCAATCTCTACAATCTGCTTTTTGGTGTCCTCCACGGTCTTTTCCTGCGCAATCTCCTTGTTACGCTTGTCCTGCTTCTCCAACTTTTCCACAGGGGAAACAGGCTTTTCCTGCACCGTGCCGTTGGTGGCAGTGGCGGTATTCACAAGATAACACAGAATGATGTCATTGCTCCCGATGCGGAGATAAAAGGTAATCTCGTCCGCTTCGCTTCGGGTGCGGATTTCCTCGCATTCTTCGGTGTACTCGCTCAACTCCTGCTCGTAGTCCTTGTTGGCTTCCTCGTATTCTTCGGTGGTTTCGTAGTCCTCTTGTCGGGGTACTTCGGGCTGTTCAGGACATGCCTTTGCATGGGGTTGCAGACTTTCCACCTCGTAACCCATAGCGGTAAGACGTTCGACAACGGTTTTATTGTAATTGGAACTTTCGTGGCAGAGGAGTGCGGTAGGGTGCTGTTCCATAAGGTGCACGGCTTTTTCGGCGAGATAGGTCGCATTCATTTCCGCAAGGCAGGTACGATTGGAGCAGTTTCCGCAACCACCCTCACAGAACAACACCATGTTGTTGGTGTTATGCGGACACGAGAGGCAAAGGGTCTTGTCGAATGCGTAACGGTCGAGGTCGGTGGTGTATTGACGTTCGATGTTACGTGCCACATCGGAGGCTTTCAGACCTCGCCAACTATTATAATACACATCCTCTTTGAGGTGTTTGTTGTACACCTCATACTGAATGTCTTCTCCATAACGACAGATTTCACTTGCCACACTGATTGTGATTTCGTCCTGCTCCAAGAGTCTGCGATTTCGGGGGATTAAGGAAACAAATTTGAGGCGTGTATGGATATAATTCTCGCTCTTACCAAATTGCACGGCCAAAGACTGCACATCGTGGCGACCGCTCTCCATGAGCTTTGGTAGGCGTTGGCTTCCTCAATCGGGGTAACATCCTTGCGTTGGAGGTTTTCCGTTACTGCCATTTCTTCGGCAACTTCATCCGATATTTCCATAACGATAGCCGGAATTACTTCCAATCCTGTCATTTGTGAGGCTCGGTATCTGCGTTCTCCAAAGACAATCTCGAAGCGGTTGTTCTCGACAGGGCGCACACCGATAGGCTGTAATACACCTTGTTGTTTGATACTTTCGGCAAGTTCCGCAAGGCTCGCCTCGTCAAAGTTCTTGCGTGGATTGTAATTGCTCGGCTGAATGCTTGCCAGTGCTACCGATACGATGTTTCTCTCTACTGCTTGAACTGCTGTTGCTTCCATAATCATAAAAATTTAATTGTTATTGATTTGATTTTTTTATTTTCCCTCTGTTCGGTTCTTTTTCTGCCTGAACCGCTTGGGATTTACAGATGCTTTACAAGACTGGCGAATAAGCTGTTTCCGACGCTTTTTCTGGAAAATTACTCTTTCGCAGAAAGGAAGAATTTTACGAGAAATGCACTTCAAAGCGACGGAACCAAGCGCGGCAGTCAAACTTTGCGTCTGGAAAACCAACCGGCGATGGCAGGAATGAAGCCAGAAAGCGGTAATAGGAATAGGTAGAAAAGGAATAGCCAGGCAGGTATAAAGGCAGGAACAAGATCGTTAAAAAAGGGTGGACGGTACAGGCGGCAGGTACAATGCCGGACCAGGATAGAACAGGAATGGTGCTTGCCGGGTAAAAGTGTGGACTTCCGCAGTCGTATCCGATGGCTGTGTAAGAAAAGAGGTTCACGCCATATTACCGAATAAATCTGCGCCAAATTACCGATTTTACAAAAATAGTTTTTTAAGAGTAGGAAATGAGGGTTTCGGGATGATAACCCAAAGAAATCGAAGAAAGGCAATGGTCGATGTGGGAATAGAAAAGGCAGGATATAAAAGAAGGAAATGAGGATAATCCCTCACTTCCCGTTTCTTTCCAGATATTCTTTCATGGCCTCGTTCACGATGTCCCGGAGGGACATGTTCTTTTCGATGGCGAGGAATTTCATGCGTGTATGAACACTCTTGTCTATGACAAAGTTGCAATGCACTGCCGGTTCTTTCTCTGTTTTGACAGGGACAGCGGCCGGCTCTTTCTTCTGCGGGTCCTGCTTGGTGGACGACAGCAACCCGTCCAGCCCGCTTTTCATGCTGTTTTTCAATAAATCACTCTTGCCCATATCCGGTTTACTTTAATTTCAGAACCTCCTGCGCCAATGCCATATAATCTGTGGCTCCGTTGCAGTTCTTATTGTACTCGAAAATATTCAGTCCTTTTATCGGAGCTTCGGCCAACGACACGTTATCCCGGATCACGGTCTTGAATACCTTATTACAGAAAGAGTCGCTGATGAGTTCGGCCACACTCTTGTTGAGTGTCTTTCGCTTGTCAAACTGGGTAATGACAATACCTCCGATATTCAAGTTCGGGTTCAGACGTTTCTTGACTATTTCAATCACATTTGTAATCTTCGCCATTCCACGCATTGCCAAAAATTGCGCCTGCACGGGAATAATCAGAAAATCTGCCGCAGTAAGGGCGTTAAGCGTCAGCAATCCCAGCGAGGGTGGCAGTCAATCAGGATGTAATCGAACTTCCGGCTCTCCAGCAATTTTTGCAATCAGCCTTTCAA
>ENA-OQAN01000658-OQAN01000658.1-human-gut-metagenome-genome-assembly--contig:-NODE-658-length-17372-cov-4.079385_pt1 | contig 17372 bp, 21 predicted proteins | sample MGYA00242735_ERZ504527 | MGnify/ENA primary metagenome ERZ504527 (study PRJEB26092, sample SAMD00036230) | human gut metagenome | host: Homo sapiens | study: EMG produced TPA metagenomics assembly of... | reverse complement strand
GTTAAAGAAATTGTTACGATTTAATGGTAAACTTTTCCACCAGAGGAATATTTTTGCGTGTCTACAGATAAGGCGGCAAATCCTGTTAATATAATGGGGCTAGTAAGCGAATTATGGAAGATTTAATCTTTTTATATTCGGATAGATTCCCTGTTAAAACAGCAAGGTTTGCAACGTAGCGTTTTCAAATGGATCACTTCCAGCCGGTTTTTTAGAGCGGATTTCAAAACATCAGCCCCTGAGTGCGCCTAAAGATGTTAAGAGGTATTTTGTTTCATTAGAAGAAAGTGGACAGATTTGTATGTTGGCAGGAATATTGGGGAATAACCGTGAAATATTTTATCCTAAGTTAAAAGAAACGCAGATGATGTCTTTTGATAGTATTGCTACAAACTTACTAAAGGAATACGGGTATATGCCTGTGGAATGTAGCTCGGATGAACAGGCATTGCATATGATGAAAGATGTTGAAAAAGATAAATATCCGGTACATTACTCTGTTTCAGATACATCAGGAGAAAAAGAATATGAAGAGTTTTTTGTTGATGGTGAGGTTATAGACGAGAAAAGGTTTCTGGCATTAGGAGTTATTGTAGGAAAAGAAATTCCAAATAGAAAAAAATTAGAAGGATTATGCGATAGATTAGAACAGGAATTTGCTAGTTTGAAAACATCAAAAGAAAATATTGTTGACATTTTAGAAGATTATCTGCCTAATTTTAAACATATAGAAACAGGAAAATCGTTAGATGGAAAGATGTGATAAAATGATACCATTATCAGTACCTAATTTTGAAGGAAAAGAAAGAGAATATGTGAACGATGCAGTGGAGCAAGGATGGGTTTCTACTGCAGGAAAGTATGTGAACATTTTAGAAGAAAATTTAAAACAATATCTGAAAGCACCTGCAGTTGCAGCATGTCAGAGTGGAACAGCAGCATTACATTTATCTATAATTGATGCCGGAGTCCAGGCTGGGGATTATGTGTTAGTTTCTCCGCTTACATTTATTGCAGCAGTGAACCCAATAAAATATGAAAAAGCAAATCCAGTATTTATCGACTGTGATGACAGCTTATGCATTGATCCATATAAAATAAAAAAAATTTTGTGAAGAAGAATGTGTATTTGAAAATGCAATATTAAAATATAAAAAAGACGGGCACAGAGTGGCAGCAATTGTTGTGGTTCATATCTTTGGAAATATGGCGAATATGGAAATGATCATGGATATTGCTCAGAAATACAAATTGAAAGTTATTGAGGATGCAACAGAAGCATTGGGTTCGCATTATTCGGAAGGAAGATTTTCAGGAATGTATGCTGGGACAATAGGAGATTATGGAGCATATTCGTTTAATGGAAATAAAATAATTACCACAGGGGGTGGTGGAGCGGTAACTGCGAAGAACAGTGAGCAGGTGCATCATATGAAGTATTTATCAACGCAGGCAAAAGATGATGCACAATTTTATGTGCATAATGAGATTGGCTATAATTATAGAATGACCAATTTGCAGGCTGCCCTAGGTGTTGCACAATTAGAGAAACTTCCTGAATATATACAGCGAAAACAGAATAATTATCAAAGATATAAAGAATTATTTGATGGATTTGAATTGTGCAGTTTGTTAGAATTTGAAAAGGGGATTTTTTCAAACAAATGGTTTTATTCGATTCAAATAAATAGAAAATATATCCAGACAGATTTAGAGAAAATTTTAGCTATGTTAATGGAGCGCGGAGTGCAGACAAGGACAATATGGGGATTAATTTGTGAGCAGAAACCCTATAGAAATGACATTACTTATGAAATAGAAAAGGCGTTTTCGATATAGTAAATGTATTTTAAATATACCTTGCAGTACTAATATTACAGAGGATGAAATAAAAAAGGTAGCGGAAACTATAAAAAATGTACTTGAGCAATTAGTGAAATAGGGGGAAAAATATGGAAGCAAAAATCCAACCCAAAATATTAGCGGAAAAGAGAAAAGAGTTAGGCAGGATTGTACCAATAGATGTGCCATTTTCAGTACAGATAGATATATGTAGCGCATGTAATTTTAAATGCAATTTTTGTTTTCATTCAGATATTGCAGCTGTGGAAAAAGCAAATGTAAAATTTGGAAGCATGTCATATGAATTATTTTGTAAAATAATTGATGATATGAAAAGAGAATGGAAGACAAAAGGAAAAGTGAAAAAATTGCGTTTGTTTAAAGTCGGGGAGCCGCTGCTCAACAAAAATGTTTGTGAAATGATTCACTATGCGAAAAGCGCAGATGTGGCAGAAAAAATAGAAATTACCACAAACGGATCTATGTTAAACCCTGAATTAAATCAGAAACTGATTGATGCTGGACTGGATATTTTAAATATATCTGTGAATGGAATAAATGAAGCGCAGTATAAAAAAGTCTGTAATTACGAAATGTCCTTTGATGAATATTTATCCAATATCAGAGATTTTTATGAAAGAAAAGCAGATAAATGCAGATTAACAATTAAATATAGTGATATTGGATATACTGATGAAATAAATCAGAAATTTTATGAGATATTTAGCGATAAGTGTGATGAGATGTTTGTTGAAACAATTTCAGATACATTATGGCAGGATACTAATATTTCTAAGAATGTAAAAAAAGCACAGGTAGGTACATATGGAGACGAAATAGTACAAAAGAAAGTATGTCCATTCTTGTTTACGACTCTTGTGATAAATGAAAGTGGAATAGCACATTTGTGTTGTGTAGACTGGAAAAATGAATATATGCTGGGGGACTTAAATAAAGAAAGCATAAATTCAATCTGGACAGGTGTCATCCTTAGAAAATATCAGATGTTACATTTAAAAGGGAATAAAGACAAAATGGATCTATGCAAAAAATGTCAGAGTTTGTCAGCAAATACACCAGATAATTTAGATCTATATGCAGATCAGGTATTAGCACGTATGGAGAGTGGAGGTATATCGTGATAACAAATATATCTCCTCAAGAGATGAAACATTATTTACAATGTCAGATGGAAAATTTTTTTCCCTGATAGAAAAACGGGCAGCTATTTTCAGGGGAGCGATATTGATTGTGCAATAAATGAAGCTTATGAGAGAATGGAAAATTGTTTTAAGGTATTAACCAACAGTGCATATAGTAATGAATCTGGACAGAGTTTTTTTAATTATCTTCATGGTGATCAATATGCAACATTTTTATATTTCTTTTCAAATAATTTATGGAAATTATCTGGAAACAAATTGATTTGTGATAAAGCACTTCAGTTAAACAGAGTATTAAATAGTTTGTTTCTGTCATATAAATGCGAAATGCCGGATATATTTTATTTGGCACATCCACTAGGAAGTATAATAGGCAATGCAGATTATTCAGATTATTTGGTAATTTCACACGGGGTAACTATAAATACGGGAGATAAAGTAAATGGAAAATCTTCGCCTAAAATAGGAAGGGCTGTGTATTTAGCAGCAGGTGCTAAAATTATTGGAAATGAGGAGATTGGTGACAGAGTTACTATAGGAGTGGATGCAACTGTATTTAAAAGAAGAATAGAAAATGATAAATTAGTTATTAGAGATGAGAATGGGAAAATTGTGGTAAAAGAAAACAAGAATTTTTTACAACAACAATTTTTCAGAAAAGAGATAAGATAATAGACTATTAATTAAAGGATACGTTTAACTTGAAAAAAATACTTTTCTTTCAATGGCATTCTTTCATGAATGAAGGAATTGTGCGCGCATTAAATAAACTCGCATATGCATATGATACATTTTTTTACCAATTTGCAGACTGGGAAAAGGATGATAAGTTCTGTGAACTTTTTCGGAAAAAATTAAAATCACAGGCTTACAGGTGCGTGTTTTCTGTTAATTATGCACCTTTGTTATCAAATATATGTGAAGAACTTGGAGTGCTTTATATTTCGTGGGTATATGATTCACCAATACATATCCGTAATATGTCTCTATGACAAATTCATGCAATCAAATTTATTTTTTTGATCGTGGACAGGCACAAGTGTTTGAACAACAGGGAGTTTGTGCGAAACATCTCCCCTTGGCAGTGGATTCAGAGGGATGGCAGAAGATAACTGGGAAGCATCAGTTAACACAAAAAACAGATGTCAGCATGGTGGGACAGCTATATCAGACACAATATCAATATTTTACTGCACCATTAGATCAGTATGAAAAAGGTTATTTAGAGGGAATCATCAATGCACAGATAAAAATATATGGTGGATATTTGATACCGGAACTTGTAACAGAAAAATTATTGTCTTCGATGAATACTATATATAAAAAGGTCTCTTCGGATGGTTTTCAGATACAGAGGAGAGAACTGGAATATTTACTTGCACAGGAAGTAACTGGAAGAGAAAGGTATCTTGCGTTGGCATTATTATCAAAAAGATTTGAGGTTGAACTGTATTCAGCAGATATAGACGAACGGTTAAAAGATGTTGTATTTCAAGGGTATGCCGATTATAGTTCAAAAATGCCGCAGGTTTTTGCAAAAACGAAGGTAAATCTTAATGTTTCACTTAAGACAATACGGACTGGAATTCCGTTAAGAGTATTAGATATCATGGGATGCGGTGGATTTGTGATAAGCAACTACCAGGAGGAGATTGCAGAGCATTTTCAGATAGGTCAGGAATGTGAGATTTACGAGAATCTTGAGGATTTGGTTGTAAAAACAGAGTTTTATCTGCATAATGAAGAACTTCGTAATCGGATTGCTATGGCAGGGTGCGAGAAAGTAAAAAGGGATTTTTCGTTTGAGGATAGGATAAGGCAGATATTGGGTGGAGAGTCAAGGTAAAAAATTTTAAAATTATATTAAGTTTCTTATGCGAATTGTACGATATAAAAATTAGGAGTATATTTAGAGAGGCAGGTGAGAGGAATGGTAATTACACATAACATGGCTGCAATGGGGGCAACTAGACAGTTGAAGACTTCTGTGAAGAAGACAGAGGAAGCTTCTGATAAACTTGGTTCCGGATACCGTATTATAACGGATAAGGACGATGCAGCAGGTCTGTGTATTTCAGAGGCTATGCGTCATCAGATAAAATCATTAAATCGTGTGGATGGTAATCTGGCCGATGGTATCGGATTGATACAGACGGCAGATGCAGCTTTGGAGGAAACTCAGAATATACTTGATCGAATGGCTGAACTGACGACACAGGCTGCAAATGATGTTAATACAGATGCAGATCGTGATGCAATTCAAAGTGAGGTTGGGCAGCTGCAGGAAGAAATCGATCGAATTGCAAATGACACAAGCTTTAATGGGCAGTACATGCTTGCAGCAGGAACACCGAAAGCAGCACCTGGATATTATAAGGTTCAGGCAGGAGCGTTAGGTGGACAGGCAATCAATATTGAGTATATTAATGCGAGCAAGGAGAGTCTTGGTATTGCTGATCTGGATGTAAGCTCTTATGACAATGCTGGAAAGTCATTAGAGAAGGTTCAGAATGCGATTTCGATTGCAGGACAGTGGCGAAATGATTTTGGTGCGACACAGGAAAAGCTGGAGCATGCAGTGCGAAGTACTGAATTGACACATGAGAATACACAGAGCGCAGAAAGCAAGATTCGTGATACCGATATGGGAGAAGAAACAGTTATTTATACCAGAAATCAGATATTGGTAAATGCTGGACAAAGTTTACTGGCTCAGTTTAACAGTAGTCCGAAATCGGTGGCAATGTTATTGCAGTAAGATATGGGTGTTGATAATGTAAAGAAAAACTACTATGATGTTTAATTCATAGTAGTTTTTTTATAAAAATAAAGAATTGCATAGTAGGATGATACAAATTTTATGGATGATAAAAAAGTAGTATTTATTATTTGTGTTAATAATGAGTTGTATTTTAAAGAATGTGTATATTATATAAATAGGCTTGTGCTTCCGGAAGGATATAGTACGGACATCATTGCAATTCGTGGGGCGGATTCCATGTGTGCAGCTTATAATGCCGGAATGCACAGTAGTGATGCAAAATACAAGATTTACTTGCATCAGGATGTTATGATTCGGGAGTCCCATTTTCTGGAAAATATTATTGCACTATTTTTGAAAAAAGATGTTGGACTAATCGGAATGATTGGTGGCAATCAGATGCCAAAGACAGGTGTTACATATCGGGCCTGGGATGTTGGAATGGTCGATTGTAGAGATCCGGAGATGGCATATTATTTAGCTGGTTCGAAAGAAGGTGTAAAGGCTGATACTTTTGTTGAGGCAGTGGATGGACTTTTGATTGCAACGCAATATGATATTTCTTGGAGAGAGGATTTGTTTAAACATTTCGATTTTTATGATGTTTCGCAGTCATTTGAGATGCGAAAAGCAGGGTACAAAATTTTAGTGCCATATCAGAAGAGCCCATGGGTAATTCACGATAGCAGTTTTGCAAAGCTGACCTATTATGATGAAGCGAGAAAGATATGTTTGAGAGAATATCCGGAATATTTATACGCAGATGGTGGATTTGATTTTACTTATGATAAAGAGTGGAATGAATTGAGTGATTTGTTAGCAGATCAGATAAAATCATTGATTGAAGCCCATGCATGGGATTCAGTGGGAGAAATCATAGAGTCGTATCGAAGGGCGGGAAGAAAAAGCAGCATATTAGAAACATTTGGAGTCTGGTATGATATTTACAGAAAAGAGAAAGCAGCATCTGTAAAAAATGATTTCTTTTCTAAATGCATAGATTATCAGAATATGTACGAAAAGTATATGACGGTTCGGTTTCTTTTGAGACGAATGGAACTTGGTTTGGAAGAAGAAGCATATCGGGAACTGACTTATGCAATAAGTACGGAAGCAATTTCTTGTGAAGCAGTGATTGAAATGGTGATCCGGTCGGTTGTTGACCGGAAAACAGTGTTGATACAGCTTATGGCAGTGTATGAAAAAGCTGGATTGGATACTTCATATGAAAAGTGTAAAAATTTGTATCAGCTGGTGGAGAGTAAGCCAAATGCGGTTACGTTTTGTAAAAGGGAGTAAGGATGACGGAAGAGAAAAAAGAGTATATAAGAGAAAATGGATTTATTGTGATAGGTCTTACATATCTATTTGAATTAATGGAAAAGATATCTATTTTTTATTTTATTCGTTGGATTGGAAAACGAATAGGCGACAATGCAGATGTTTTTTTACGAAATGGAATATTTTCGGAAATTTGGGTGTTGGGAAATTTAGTTTTTGCGATAATAGCACAAAATGTTGTTCAAAGTACAGACATAAAGTGGTTAAGTATTGTATTTATGTTATATGCAATAGAACGTATCTGGGAAATGTTTGTATATCAGACAAATGTGCTGTTTTTTACCAGACTTAGAAACTGTCTAATGACAACAGAAAATGATAATTCAGACGAGAATGAGTCTGTACAAAGTGAAGAAAGTAACCAGGAAGATAAAAGTAGTGACTTATATACGGTTATATCTGCAACGAGAACGGTAATATTATTGGTTATTAATATGGCAGAATATATTTTGGATTTTGCCGTTATATATGCCGCAGCTATTAATCTTGGATGGATTACTGGTATGGTAGGGGAAGTATGGCAGAGTTTCCAGATTTTTATGAGTATGGGAGACTTACAAAATTATAGTGATAGCAAGATATTTGTGTTTGCATACATAGAAACAATTTTGGGGATGTTTATGAATATTGCATGTCTTGCATATTTTATAGGAATGCTCCCGGATACAAAGTCAAAGATGTAGATAGAAATGGAAAGTGAAGAAAATAAAAAAATAATCATATGGTACAATTCTTAAAATGGTATACTATTAATTTATCATAATTGAAAAGAATGGACAATATCAGTCTGAAAAACAGGGAGGTATCAATGTCTGGAAATATAGCGATCGGTATACAGGACTTCTCAACAATCATCCAGGGAAACTTATCCGGTCATCAGTCTGTCATTTGCTAATGTTAAAGAACCGACATACGAAATGGCGATACAGAAAATAAACCTGTTTCTTTCGAAATTATATATAAAGCATATTTACATATTGGAAAGCGGGATTCTGCACGGATCTGATATTACTTTTTTCAAAAAAAATGCTGACAGCGTCAGAAAATATAAATGATATTGATATGACACTTGCATTAAACCAGTTATCACGTTTTTTATATCGGTATTATGGTGAGAAAAAAGTAATTATTTTATTGGACGAATATGATACCCCCCTTCAGGAGGCTTTTATTAATGGATATTGGGATCAGATGGGAGACTTTACAGAAAGATTGTTTAATTCTACATTTAAGGCAAATCCTTACATGGAACGTGCGATTATGATAGGGATTACAAGTATGTCCAAAGAAACTATGTTTTCGGACTTCCATAATTTGAATATTATTACAACGACATTGGACAAATATGTGGATTCCTTTGGATTTACAGAAAAAGAAGTGTTTGAGCAGCTTGATGAGAGTGAAGACGCAATCTGGAGTCTGCTATTGGCAAGTGGTTATTTGAAAGTGGAAAAGGTGCCATATCGAGGAAAAACATTAAAACCGTGGTATCATCTATGTATTACAAATTTAGAAAACCGCTATGCCTTCTAATATGTTTCGTATTGGGACAGACAGGGAGGAATGAATATGACAACAATCAAACAGGAGAACAACCACATGTTATCAGTCTGCATCATCACCAAAAATGAAGAACACAATCTGGCACGCTGCCTGAAATCATTCCAGAACACCGGATTTGAACTGGTCGTAGTAGATACCGGATCGACAGATCAGACAAAAAAAATCGCCGCAGAATATACGGAAAATATCTATGATTTCCCATGGTGCGATGATTTTTCGGCAGCAAAGAATTTTGCGGTTTCAAAAGCAACGAATCCATATGTGATGGTTATTGACAGCGATGAATATTTACAGCAGATTGATCGGGTACAGTTAGAGAAAATGATTGCCGAACATCCAGGTGAGGTTGGCAGGATCCGGAGAATCAATATTATTTCCGGAAAAGATGGAAAGCAGGAAAATAAAGAGTGGATCAACCGCATTTTTGCAAAAGAAAGTTTTCATTACACGGGAAGAATCCATGAGCAGGTAACTGCCTGTGACGAAAAGGAATATCGTACATACGAAGCACCGGTCGTCATCGGCCATACGGGTTATGATCTTCCGAAGAAAGAAAAAAAGGCAAAAGCGCTGCGCAACATAAGACTGTTAGAGCAGGAATTAAAGAATTCAGGATGGGATGCCGAAGCACATGCCACGCAGTTAGATCAGAATATCGCAAAGCAGGATACGGATGCAGAGCAGAAATCTAAAATTACGGATGCAAAAAAAGAGCAGCAGATCCCGTATCTATTGTATCAGCTTGGAAAAAGCTATTACATGGCAGAAGATTATAACGAGGCATGCTTCTGGTTCGCCCATGGGCTCAGTTATGACCTTGAACCAAAGTTAGAATATGTCATCGATATGGTGGAAACCTACGCTATGCCTTGATCAACAGCGGACGCGCCGGGGAAGCACTTTTCTTTGAAAACATTTACGAAGAATTTGGAAATAGTGCGGACTTTCAATTCCTGATGGGACTCATTTATATGAATAACGCTATGTTTGATGCAGCAGTTGGAGAATTTTTGAAAGCGGTCAAACACCGGGACTGCAGGATGGCGGGAGTAAATTCCTATGCAGCTTATTATAATGTTGGAGTTATTTATGAATGCCTGGAGAAAATCAGTGAGGCAAAGTATTATTATCAGAAGTGCGGTAATTATGAGCCGGCAAAAAAAACGTTTAAGATTGATAAACAGTTAAATTTATTATAGTCAGCTTATTGGAGAAACAGAGTGAAAAATATAATTTTTCAAATGCAGAATGGAGATTAGAATGGGAATATATTTAAATCCGGGAAATGAAGAATTTCAGAAAGCACTTAATTCCAAGATATATGTGGATAAAACCATGTTGATTTCTGAAATGAATCAGAATCTGAATACCGAACATCAGAATATATGCGTAAGCAGACCTCGCCGTTTTGGAAAATCTATGACTGCAAATATGCTTGTAGCTTATTATAGCAAGGGATGTGATTCAAAAAACATGTTTGCGGATTATAAGATTGCACAGGATGAAAGTTTTGAGGCAAATCTGAATAAATATAATGTCCTTCATGTTAATATGCTTGACTTTCTTAACCGTGCACAGACAGTGGACGGAATGATCGATTACCTGCAAAAGAGGCTTTTGTGGGATATCAGGCGGGAATACGGAGATGTAGACTGTTTTGACCGGGAAGATCTTATTGATGTATTAGAGAACATCTATAGCCAGAAAAAACAGAAATTTATCATCATTATCGACGAGTGGGATTGCATATTTCGAAAGTATCCGGGGATGATGAAGCGCAGAAAAAATATCTGGATTTCTTGCGCCTGTGGATGAAAGATAAGCCATATATTGCGTTGGCTTATATGACGGGAATACTGCCGGTTAAAAAGTATGGCGAGCATTCAGCTCTCAATATGTTTGACGAATATTCCATGACCAATCAGCGTGAACTTGCTGAATTTACCGGTTTTACAGAAACGGAAGTTCAAAGTCTGTGTATGTCATATGGGATGTCTTATGACAGGATGAAGCAGTGGTACGATGGATATGATTTAAAGGGAATTCAGATTTATAATCCAAGATCGGTTGTTATGTCATTGCTGGGACATGATTTTGACAGTTATTGGACGAAGACGGAGACCTATGAGGCACTAAAAAAATATATCCAGATGGACATGTATCACTTGAAGGCGTTAATCACACAGCTTATATCAGGCAGCCGTATAAGGATTAATCCGGATAAGTTTCAGAACGATATGTCCACATTTGCGAGCGTAGATGATGTATTTACACTTTTAGTGCATTTGGGGTACCTGCCTACGATTTTGAGAACAAGACGGTTTCTATTCCAAACCAGGAGGTGCAGAAAGAGTTTATTAACTGCATAGAGGATGGCGGATGGGAACCGGTTATGGATGCGATTCGCAATTCAAAAGCAGTGCTTCAGGCAACCATAGATGGAAAAGAAGAATATGTTGCGGAAATGATCGAGCAGGTGCATCAGGAAAATATATCCATTTTAAAGTATAATGATGAAAACTCTATGTCATGTGTGCTTTCGCTGGCATATTATGCTGCAAGAAAAGATTATGTGATGTATCGGGAACTCGCCGGGGGAAAGGGATTTGCTGACATTGTGTTTGTCCCGAGAAAATTTAGAGATGTGCCAGCGATCGTGGTGGAATTAAAATGGGATAAATCGTCAGATGCAGCGATTGCACAGATAAAAAAGAAGCAGTACATGCAGAGCCTGAAAGATTATCATGGACAAGTGATCCTGGCTGGAATCAATTATGACAGCGCAGATCCCGCAAAGGATGATTATAAAAGGCATAGCTGCAGTATAGAAAAAATAAATCTATAAAAAGTACAGGAGACCACCATGCAGACAACCATCATCTACTTCACCGGTGTCTACGACACCCTCGACTTATTCACCCAGGAACTGAAAAATGCCTTTGAATCCATGGGATATGCTTCCTTTACCTATGATGCCCGTCTCGAAGAGGTGAGCAAGCAGGCGCTGATCGAATGTATCGGAGATGGTGCAAAAAAAGATCAGAGGTTTTTCTGTGTGACGTTTAATAACCTGGGATATAATCTGTCACTTCCGGCAGGCATGACCGGAACAGGGATGCTTTTGAAGCAGGACATTTTCCAAAGTACAGCAGGATCAAAAAGAGCAGGTTCTGCGGAAGAAGAGCCAAATCTCTGGGAAACTTACAATATTCCATATATCAATATCCTGATGGATCATCCGTTTCACTATGAAAAACCACTGCAGAATGCACCGGCAACATCTGTTGTGTTGTGCACGGACCGCAACCATGTCCGGTATATCCGCAGATATTTTAAAAATATCCGGTATACGGATTTTCTGCCACATGCCGGGGTGGAACTTGGCAGCAGGCATAAGCCGCTTGCGGAGCGTGGAATTGATGTTTTATATGCCGGGGCATTGCCGATCTACACAGTTGCGAAGATGATACCGGATCTGTCATCCATCCCGGAAGTGGACGGAGAGGAGATGGCACAGGCGGTATTGTCAGAACTGGTGCATCATCCGGACCGCACGACGGAGGATGTGATCGAAGAATATTTAAAATATAAGCGTAACGATATATCGGAGGAGCGCATTCATGAGATCATCGTGCAGATGCGTTTCATAGATTCCTATGCGACATCATTTTTCCGCGAACAGGCAGTCCGCATACTGGTGGAAAACGGAATACGGGTAACGGCATATGGAACAGGCTGGGATCAGTGTGAGTGGAGTGACAATCCGTATCTGGTGTATGGTGGAAAAGTACTTGCGCCGGAAATATTGCCACTGATGAACGATAGCAAGATTGTCCTGAATACGATGACCTGGTTTAAAGCCGGAGCACATGACCGTATTTTTAACGGAATGCTTGCCGGAGCAGCAGTGGTGACGGACGATTCCACCTATCTGCGCAGAGAATTTACGGATGGAAAAGAACTTGTCATGTTTTCAAGAAATGAGATCCGGACTTTGCCAGACCGTGTATTTGACCTGTTTGGCCACATGCAGTCCACACAAAAAATGGCAGACTGTGGATATCAGGCAGTAAAAGAACATCATACGTGGAAAAGCAGAGCGGAGTGGATCCGGGAAGCCTGGATGTAGAGCGGAGGTTCTCATTCCCTCCCTGCAACAGGTTTTACATACAGATGAAAACGTTATTTTGGCTGACACGGCACAGGAATGGAGATTATTATGCACATATTAATGTATCGCTGGAAAGCTTATAATTACAGAGACATAGAGCAGACTTTTTTATTACTGGGGCATACGGTGGATAATATCGAACAGCATCTTGGCAATTATGATATCGATCCGGAATTTGAAAAAATCATTGAAAACAAACTGCGGGAAACGCACTATGATATGGTATTTACGGTCAATTATTTTGCACTGATCTCGAATGTCTGCCAGAAAATGGGGATAAAATATGTATCCTGGAGCTGTGATAATCCGCTGATCAGCATGTATCATGAGTCTATTTTTCATCCGTGTAATTATATATTTACCTTTGATAAGACAAACTATCTGGAATTCCGGGAGATGGGAGTGGAACATATCTGGTATCTGCCACTTGCCGTGGATACGGACCGGATGGATACGGTAATTGCAAATTCACCGGAAATACAGAAATATAAAGGAGACATTGCGTTTGTCGGAAGTCTTTATGAACGGAACTCTTATGATAAGATAAAAAGCAGGCTGCCGGAATACCTGCGCGGATATTTTGATGCTGTAATCGAGGCACAGTTAAACATTAGCGGTGCCAATATAGTGGAACCTATGCTGACCACAGACATTTTAGAAAAACTGCAGGAATATTTTGAACTGGAAAAATCGGAGGGATCTTTTTCGGATCTGGGACTGATCTTTCAGACAACCGTGCTTGGGTTTAAAATTGCGGAGGTGGAGCGCAGGCGCGCTCTGATCGAACTGTCAAAACGTTATCATGTCAATGTGTACAGTAACAGTGATGTAAGTGACCTGCTGCGGATTCAGTACTGTGGTTCGGTTGATTACTGGAGTGAGCTGCCGCAGGTTTTTCGTATGTCAAAGATTAATCTGAATTTTACGATTCCGAATATCAAGAGCGGCATACCACTCAGGGTATGGGATGTGCTTGGGGCAGGAGGCTTTCTGATGACAAATTATCAGGCGGAAATACCATATTATTTTAAAGAGGGGGAAGACCTGGTATGCTTTGACGGAATCAATGATCTTTGTGAAAAAGCAGAATATTATCTGGCACATGAGGAAGAACGTCTGGCAATCGCAGAAAATGGTTATCGAAAAGTAAGGGAGCATCACAATTATATAGAGAGAATAAATACGATGCTGGATATTATAGAAGAAAATGAAAATCAGGAAAATGATATATAGTACATGATCAGTGCGAAAGATGCATAATCTGAAGTTGCATCTGGGATATTGGAATATTAAACGGACACTACAGAAAATCTGTAAGTGTCGTTTAGCAATATCTGTCTAACATCATTCCGGAATAAACGGAGGTCAGGTAAGGGCAGGAAAAATTCTTATGACCTGGTTTTTTGTAAGTGATCATCGTTTTGCTTGCATAATTTAACGGGTCAACAGAGACGGTTCCGGCGGTCGTCCCGAGATCGTTTTTAAACTTATTTAATGTTGCAAAGCATTCTTTTGCATCCGCGGAAGTAACTGCATCCGTCAGAAGATGTGTATCGACCTTGATGGCACCGTCATCTGAAAGTTTTAATCCATACGACTCAAATTCATTGTAATAAGGTTTTACCACCTGTGTAAAATCGCGCCGCAGTTTATCTGCTTCCTGTGTGCTGTCATAGCGATAGCTTAACTGGATCAGATTGTTGTATACATTTACCAGAGACTGGACATTGTCTACAATGGAGTCAGCTGTTGTTTTAAAGCCGATCTGTACAGGGTTTGCCTGGGAGCTTGGTTTATTCAGTGTCAGTTCAAAAGCATTGTTGACAGTAAAAGTATTTGACAGAGATGCATGCTCCGTACCGTTTAATAAGAAAGAAGAATTACTCGCTGTCTGGGTAACACAATCAATACCGAGTGTCTGCATTGCTTTTTCGGATGCATGATCGGAACTTGGGGTAACTTCAAACAGATAGGACTGACCGTCTGCAAGACCGGTCTGACTTGAAGTTAAACGCAGGGCAATCTTGTTACTGGCATTTTTGGCAAGATCGGCATGAATCCCGGCACCTGAAGAATTGACCAGGCGTGCAAGCTTTTCAAGAATATGCTGGTTGTCATCATTTCTGCTTACGGTATACTGAAACTCATATGAACTTAAATCAGTTGATATATCGAATGTGTAAGTACCTGTTTTGAAATCGCATTCATCAGGGTAAAGAAACTTTCCGACATTGATCTGTGGGGCTGCAAGCTGTTTTACCTCCACATCAAAATGCAAAGAATTATCGAGACTCTGATCCTCACCAATGTAGGTAACATTGACAGAAGATTCGTCGGAAGACTTTGCAACTTTTTTGTTGAATACATTTTCAATCCCCTCGTCGTTGTCAGAAAGGGCAGCGATTACATTCTGGATCGAACGGGTATGTTCTTTCAGGTCAATCGCAAATTTTTTCACATCCGTGGAATCTGGAATTTTATACAGAGGAGTATCTTTATTTGTTTTTACAATCTGATTATAGACAGCACGAAGCTGACTCTTCTTATGGGTATCATAACGCGATACCTTCGAAGTGCCATAAGTGCTTAAATAATAATGATAGGCACTGTCAATAGCAGCCAAGAAAACCCCTCCTTTCTTCCATGAAATATATACATTTATCAGGTTATAGGACAGCATCCTTGCCGCCTGGCATGATAAATGTGGGGATTTTAATTATATTTTTAAAGATTCTTTAAAAGTATTTCGGTCTAACTATATAAAAATATTATACCATTTGAGAAAAAAATGTGAAATAGGAAAAAATAATCAAAAAGGTTTAAAAGGGTATAATATACAAAAAAAGATTGACGGAAACAAGTGGATATGATATAGTAGACAGGCGATGGAAGTAGGTCTTTTTTATGCCTTTTTAAGGACTGTCGCTGATCCTTAAAAAACGTCTCACTACGGAGACCGGGGCAGAAAAAAGCACAAAGAATTTTAATGGAGGTGGAAGTTGTGCGCACAAAAATAACATTGGCATGTACGGAATGCAAAAACCGTAACTACAACATGACAAAAGACAAAAAAGCTCATCCTGACAGGATGGAAACCAAAAAGTATTGCAGATTCTGCAAGACCCATACGTTACACAAAGAAACCAAATAAGACGCGCGTGGCAAAGGAGTGAAAAAATGGGAGAAACCGAGAAGTTAGACAAGGCTCCAAAAGAGAGCTGGTTTACCGGTCTTTCGGCTGAATTCAAAAAGATTATTTGGCCGGAGAAACAATCACTTGTAAGACAGACCACAGCGGTTATTGCTGTATCCGTTGTATTAGGTCTTATCATCGCGCTTTTGGATTTCGCAATTCAGTATGGCGTTGATTTCCTTGTTGGTTTTAATTTTTAATGGAGGCAGAGTGATTTATGGCAGAGGCACACTGGTATGTTGTTCATACCTATCAGGATATGAGAATAAGGTAAAAGCGAACATTGACAAGACAATTGAAAACAGACATCTGGAAGATCAGATCTTAGAGGTCCGCGTTCCGATGCAGGATGTTGTCGAAATGAAAAATGGCGCAAAAAAATCCGTATCAAAGAAAATGTTTCCGGGATACGTTCTTATCAATATGGTTATGAATGACGACACATGGTATGTTGTCAGAAATACCCGTGGTGTTACCGGATTTGTTGGTCCGGGAAGCAAGCCGGTTCCGCTTACCGATATGGAAATGAAACCTTTGGGAATCAAGAAAGAGAACATTGAAGTTGACTTTACAGAGGGAGACACCGTTGTGGTTACCGGAGGTGTCTGGAAAGACACTATCGGAGTGATCCAGGCGATGAATCACGGAAAGCAGAGTGTGACGATCAATGTTGAATTGTTCGGCCGCGAGACGCCGGTAGAAATAAGTTTCGCAGATGTAAAACTTAACAATTAAAGCACAGACCAGGATCTGTGCGCAGGCATGAGATTATGCCTGAAACATTGGATTAAGGAGGCAATTCCAAATGGCAAAGAAAGTAGAAGGATATATCAAATTGCAGATTCCTGCTGGCAAGGCTACACCTGCTCCTCCAGTTGGACCTGCTCTTGGACAGCATGGCGTTAACATCGTTGAATTTACAAAACAGTTCAACGCAAGAACCGCTGATCAGGGAGATCTTATCATCCCTGTAGTTATTACAGTATACGCAGACAGAAGCTTCAGCTTCGTTACAAAGACACCACCTGCTCCTGTATTAATCAAGAAAGCCTGCAACATTAAATCTGGTTCTGCAACACCGAACAAGACAAAGGTTGCTACACTTTCCAAAGCAAAATTACAGGAAATCGCAGAATTAAAAATGCCTGACTTAAATGCAGCATCTTTAAGAGGCAGCTATGAGCATGATCGCTGGTACTGCAAGAAGTATGGGTGTTACAGTGGAAGAATAGAATTTGCAAAAACAGCAAATTCATTGGAAGAAATGCAAGAACGGCATTCTTCTGAGAAATTCTGCAAAAATTAACGATAATTTATTAACAGATTATGTTGGGAGGG
>ENA-OQAN01000657-OQAN01000657.1-human-gut-metagenome-genome-assembly--contig:-NODE-657-length-17378-cov-1.996696_pt1 | contig 17378 bp, 22 predicted proteins | sample MGYA00242735_ERZ504527 | MGnify/ENA primary metagenome ERZ504527 (study PRJEB26092, sample SAMD00036230) | human gut metagenome | host: Homo sapiens | study: EMG produced TPA metagenomics assembly of... | reverse complement strand
TGGATTTCCTGTGGATAAGCTGTTAATTTAAAATTTATTTTTCTGCTTTTCAACGATTTTTCCTTATTTTTCGCTGTTTAAAAAGTTTTCCACATGGATTAATCATTGCTTATCTACTTATTTTGATGTAGAATAGTGTAGAGATATACTCTGGAGTAGGTATACCTTAAATGTAAAGATTAGGAGTTAACGGAATGAATATTGTAGCGGAAAAATGGGATGAGATTATCCACAAATTGAAGATCGAATATGGACTTTCTAACGTTTCTTTCCGGACCTGGATTGAACCCTTGGAAGTTTACAATGTATCAGATTCTACGGTTTATATTCTTGTGCCTTTAAAGTCAAGTGTGGATTATATTAATCAAAAAATATCTTCTGCCTTTTCAAGTCTGTATTGCAGAGATAACCGGACAGGAATTTGAAGTAAAATTTATTACAGTTGATGATTCTCAGAATATTAATGTAAAGAATCAAGATGACACTTATAAAAAGAATGCAACTCAAAACAGTATTTTTGAGCAGGCGAACCTTAATCCAAAATATACTTTTGATACATTTGTAGTTGGTGGAAACAATAATTTTGCCCACGCTGCTTCTTTAGCTGTATCAGAATCTCCGGGAGAGATTTATAATCCTCTCTTTTTATATGGAGGTGTTGGACTTGGGAAGACCCATCTGATGCATTCTATTGCACATTTTATATTAGAAAAAGATCCGACGAAAAAAGTTTTATATGTCACAAGTGAAACTTTTACAAATGAATTGATCGAAGCATTAAAAAGTGGTAAAACAAGCGGCGGCAACGAGCTTGCGATGACTGCTTTTCGTGAAAAATACCGTAATATCGACGTTTTGCTAATCGATGACGTTCAATTTATTATCGGAAAAGAAAGTACACAGGAAGAATTTTTCCATACCTTTAATCATTTACATGTATCAGGTAAACAGATTATTATCTCAAGCGATAAGCCTCCGAAAGATATTGAGACTTTAGAAGCAAGACTTCGAACGCGTTTCGAGTGGGGATTAATTGCCGATATTTCTTCACCTGATTATGAGACAAGGATGGCAATTCTTCGCAAAAAAGAAGAATTAGACGGACTTCAGAAATATCATATCTCGAATGAAGTTATGCAGTATATTGCTACCAATGTAAAATCGAACATTCGTGAGCTGGAGGGTTCACTGAATAAATTGATTGCACTTCATAAATTAAAAAATGAAGAGATTAATATTATGCTCGCCGCCGAGGCGTTAAAAGATATTGTATCACCGAACAAAAACAGACAGATCACTCCGGAACTAATATTAGAAGTTGTTTCCGAGCATTTTTCTGTCTCTATTGCGGACTTAAAAAGTGGAAAACGTAATGCGAACATTGCAAACTCAAGGCAGATTGCAATGTATTTGTGTCGTACAATGACAGATACTCCTTTAAAATCAATTGGAATTATGCTCGGAGGGCGTGACCATTCTACCGTCAGCCATGGAGTAGATAAAGTTACCGAAGATATTAAGACCAATGAAGCATTAAACAATACAATTGAGATTATTAAAAAGAAAATTAACCCAGTTTAAGATTTGTTTATAAGTCGTATAAAGAACGTGAATAAACTGTTGATAACTTGTTTACAAGATGTGGATAAAAAAATAGCCGATTTTTCGCAAAAAGTTGTCCATCTCTTGTCAACGTAAACTTTTTTATTTATCAACACAGTTTTCCTGTCCTTAAATTCCGTTAAAATCGGGGTTTTCTAGGGTTATACACATATCCACAGCCCCTAAGACGGATACGGCGGATAACTTTTAATAAATATATACACAAAGCAACCCGAAAGGAGTTATACACATGAAAATCATTTGTACAAAATCAAACCTTGCAAAAGGAGTTAACATTGTATCAAAAGCAGTTCCTTCTAAAACAACAATGCCTATCCTTGAATGTATTCTTATAGATGCAACAACAGATATTATTAAGTTAACAGCTAATGATATGGAATTAGGAATCGAGACTATTATTGAAGGAGACATTATTCAAAAAGGAGTTATTGCTATAGATGCAAAGATTTTTTCAGAAATTGTCAGAAAACTTCCTGATAATGAGATTACAATCGAATCAGACAGCAATCTTCAGACAATGATTACGTGCGAAAAAGCAAAATTTAGTATTTCTGCAAAATCCGGAGAAGATTTTTCCTATCTTCCATATATTGAAAAAGCAGAATCTATCACTTTATCACAATTTACATTGAAAGAGTTGATTCGTCAGACAATTTTCTCAATTGCAGATAACGATAGCAACAAATTAATGACTGGTGAATTGTTTGAAATTGATGAGAATATTATGAAAGTAGTATCGCTTGACGGACACCGAATTTCGATCAGGAAGACGGAATTGACAAAAAATTATCAATCGAGAAAAGTTGTCGTTCCTGGAAAGACATTGATGGAAGTTAGTAAAATTTTGTCAGGTGAAGCAGACAGCACAGTATGTCTGTCATTCACGGACAACCGCGTTGTATTCGAATTTGATAACACAATTGTTGTGTCGCGTTTGATTGAAGGAGAATATTTCCGTATCGATCAGATGTTATCCAGCGACTATGAACAAAGGTTAAAATCAATAAAAAAGAACTTCTGAGTTGTATCGACAGAGCAACGCTTCTGGTAAAAGAAGGAGATAAAAAACCAATCATTATCAATATTATGGACGAGGTTATGGAATTGAGAATCAAATCCCAGCTAGGATCCATGAACGAAGAGATTATGATTTCCAAAGAAGGAAAAGATCTCTTGATCGGATTTAATCCGAAATTCTTAATTGATGCACTTCGTGTGATCGAGGATGAGGAAGTTACAATTTATCTTATGAATGCGAAAGCACCATGCTTTATCAGAGATGAGAAGGAAAGCTATGTGTATTTGATTTTGCGGTTAACTTTAATGCAGGAGTTTAAGAAATGGAAATTATAAAATTAAGAGAAGAATTTATTAAACTTGGTCAGGCTTTGAAAGCGGCAGGACTTGTAGAATCCGGAGTGGAAGCAAAAGAAGTGATTCAGGACGGTCTTGTTAAAGTCAATGGAGAAGTCGACACAAGAAGAGGAAAGAAACTTTATGATGGCGACATCGTATCTTTGATGGAACAGATATAAAGATTGAAAAATAGAACATGAATAGTTGGTGTAAGGATGATAGTAAAGTCTTTAAAATTGAAAAATTTTAGAAATTATAATTTGTTAAACATAGAGTTTGATGCAGCTACCAATATTTTTTGTGGAGATAATGCACAGGGAAAGACTAACATTCTCGAATCCATCTATTTGTCGGGGACGACAAAGTCTCATCGCGGAACGAAGGACCGTGATATGATACAGTTTGGACATGATGAAGCTCATATCGAGACTGTAGTAGAAAAAAATGGAATTCCGTTTCAGATTGACATGCATTTAAAGAAAAACAGTCCGAAGGGAATTGCAATTAACAAAATACCAATTCGCAAGGCAAGTGAATTGTTTGGAATTATCAATATCGTGTTTTTCTCGCCGGAGGATTTGAATATTATCAAAAATGGACCGGCGGAGAGAAGACGTTTTATTGATTTGGAACTTGCACAGCTTGATAAATTATATCTCAGCGACCTGTCGAACTATAATCGAATCATTAATCAGAGAAATAAATTGCTAAAAGATGTCTATAACAGGAATGATCTGCTTGAGACCCTTGAAATATGGGATCTTCAGCTTATTCAGTATGGAAACAAGATTATTGAGAGACGAAAACAGTTTATCGGCAGGTGAATGAGATTATCTCAGAAGTGCACAAGAAACTGACCGGTGGAAGAGAAGAATTAAAGCTTTATTACGAACCGGGAATTGGAAATTTAGAATTTGAAAAGGCACTTTTGAAAAACAGAGAGCGGGATATTCGAATGAAAAGTACTTCCGTCGGACCTCACAGAGATGATATTTGTTTCATGACAATGATTTGGATATACGTAAATTTGGTTCTCAGGGGCAGCAAAGGACGGCGGCGTTATCATTGAAATTATCAGAGATTGAACTTGTAAAAGAGATTATAAAAGATACGCCAATATTATTATTGGATGATGTTTTGTCTGAATTGGACAAACACAGGCAAAACTATTTATTAGATAGCATTCGCGATGTACAGACTCTAATCACGTGTACAGGATTAGACGATTTTGTGAATCATCGTTTTTCTATAAATAAAATTTTATATGTAAAACAAGGAGAAGTAAAGGTTCTGAACGAATCGAAAATATAGGAGGATTTATATGAGTGCAGAATATGGTGCAGATCAAATCCAGATACTAGAAGGATTAGAAGCAGTAAGAAAAAGACCGGGAATGTATATTGGGAGTACCTCGATCAGAGGACTTCATCATTTGGTGTATGAGATTGTAGATAACGCAGTAGATGAAGCATTGGCGGGATATTGTGATACGATTTTCGTATCGATTAACGAAGATAATTCCATTACAGTTATTGACAATGGGCGTGGTATTCCGGTAGGAATCAATCACAAAGCAGGACTTCCGGCGGTAGAGGTTGTATTTACGGTACTGCATGCCGGAGGAAAATTCGGCGGTGGCGGATATAAAGTATCCGGAGACTTCACGGGGTTGGTGCGTCTGTTGTAAATGCGCTCTCTGAATGGCTTGAAGTTGAGATTTACAACGAAGGAAAAGTCTATAAGCAGAGATATGAGAGAGGCAAAGTAGTCTATAAATTAAAGGTTATAGATGAATGTGATGCACAAAAGACAGGAACAAAGGTTACATTTCTTCCAGACAAAGAGATTTTTGAGGAGACAGTGTTTGATTATGACACGTTGAAACAGCGTTTCCGTGAGATGGCATTTTTGACAAAAAATCTGAAGATTGTCCTGAAAGATGAAAGACCGGAAGAGCCGATTGAGAAGACTTTCCACTACGAAGGCGGAATTAAAGAGTTTGTGCAGTATCTGAATAAAAGTAAGACACCTCTTTATGAGCAGATTATTTACTGTGAAGGTGAAAAAGACGGTGTCGCAGTAGAGGTTGCAATGCAGCACAATGACTCTTACAGCGATAACACATATGGATTTGTAAATAACATTACGACACCGGAAGGCGGTACACATGTCGTTGGATTCCGAAATGCTTTGACAAAGACGTTCAATGAATATGCGAGAAAAAATAAATTATTAAAAGATAACGAGCCAAATCTTTCCGGAGAAGATATCCGAGAAGGTCTGACAGCGATCATCAGTGTAAAGATTGAAGATCCGCAGTTTGAAGGACAGACAAAACAAAAATTAGGAAACAGTGAGGCGCGCGGTGCGGTTGACAATATTGTTAGTACGCAGTTAGAGATTTTCTTAGAGCAGAATCCAAATGTAGCAAAGATGACAGTGGAGAAGTCTGTCATGGCTCAAAGGGCAAGAGAGGCAGCCAGAAAAGCGAGAGATCTGACAAGAAGAAAATCTGCGTTAGAAGGAATGTCGCTTCCGGGAAAGCTTGCGGACTGTTCTGATAAGGATCCTGCAAACTGTGAAATTTACATTGTAGAGGGTGACTCTGCCGGTGGTTCTGCAAAGACGGCCAGGGACAGAGCAACACAGGCTATCCTGCCGCTTCGTGGAAAAATCCTGAATGTGGAGAAAGCCAGATTAGATAAGATTTATGCCAATGCAGAGATTAAGGCGATGATAACTGCATTTGGAACTGGAATACATGAGGATTTTGACATTTCAAAGCTTCGTTATCATAAGATCATCATCATGACAGATGCCGATGTCGATGGAGCTCATATCAGTACGTTATTATTGACATTCCTGTATCGTTTTATGCCGGAGCTGATCAAAGAAGGTTATGTGTATTTGGCACAGCTCCACTTTATAAGCTTGAAAAGAACAAAAAAGTATGGTATGCGTATAGTGATGAAGAGTTGAATAAGATTCTTTTGGAAGTTGGAAGAGATGGAAATAACAAGATTCAGCGTTACAAAGGTCTTGGGGAGATGGATGCAGAGCAGCTTTGGGAGACAACTATGGATCCGGAACACAGAATTTTACTTCGTGTGACAATGGACGAGGAATCTACATCGGAGTTAGACCTTACATTTACAACTTTGATGGGAGACAAGGTAGAACCGAGACGAGAATTTATCGAAGAGAACGCAAAATATGTAAATAACCTGGACATTTAGAGATTGGAGAATGAAAAATGGAAGATAATATTTTTGACAAAGTGCATGACATTGATCTGAAAAAGACAATGGAAGAATCTTATATCGATTATGCGATGAGTGTTATCGCTTCCCGTGCCCTCCCGGATGTCCGGGACGGTTTGAAGCCGTACAGAGAAGAATTTTATACTCAATGATTGAATTGAACAACGGTCCGGATAAGCCACATCGTAAATGTGCCCGTATCGTCGGTGATACGATGGGTAAATATCACCCGCATGGTGACAGCTCAATCTATGGTGCACTCGTAAATATGGCGCAGGAATGGTCTACAAGATATCCGCTTGTCGATGGACATGGAAACTTTGGTTCTGTAGATGGTGACGGCGCTGCGGCGATGCGTTATACAGAGGCTCGTCTGAGTAAGATTTCGATGGAACTGACGGCTGACATCAACAAGAATACAGTTGATTTTACACCGAACTTTGATGAGACGGAAAAAGAACCGTCTGTACTTCCGGCAAGATTTCCGAATCTGCTTGTGAACGGAACATCAGGTATTGCTGTAGGTATGGCGACAAACATTCCACCTCACAATCTGCATGAAGTAATCAGTGCGGTTGTAAAAATCATTGATGATCAGATTGATGAAAATGGTGAGACGACAATCGAAGATATTTTACAGATTATCAAAGGTCCTGACTTTCCGACCGGAGCAATGATTCTCGGAACACGCGGAATTGAGGAAGCATACCGCACCGGACGTGGAAAAATCAGAGTGCGTGCGGTGACAGATATTGAGCCAATGCAGAACGGAAAGAACCGTATTGTAGTGACAGAACTTCCGTACATGGTTAATAAAGCACGTCTGATTGAAAAGATTGCAGAGCTTGTAAGAGATAAAAAAATTGACGGTATCACAGATTTAAGCGACCAGTCAAACAGAGAAGGTATGAGAATCTGTATCGAACTGCGCCGTGACGTGAATGCAAATGTCATTTTAAATCAGTTATATAAACATACACAGCTTCAGGATACATTTGGTGTTATCATGCTTGCACTCGTAAACAATGAGCCGAAGTCATGAATATTCTGGATATGCTGAATTATTATTTAAAGCATCAGGAAGAAGTTGTGACAAGAAGAACTCAGTACGAGTTAAATAAGGCAGAAGAGCGCGCCCATATTTTACAGGGGTTACTGATTGCCCTTGATAACATTGACGAAGTAATCCGCATTATCCGTGGTTCGAAAAATACACAGATTGCAAAAGAAGGCTTGATAGAAGCATTTGAACTTACTGAAGTACAGGCACAGGCGATTGTGGACATGAGACTTCGTGCTCTGACAGGTTTGGAACGTGAAAAGTTGGAGACGGAATATGCAGAGTTAATGAAACGAATTGGCGAATTGAAAGCAATTTTGGCAGATAAAAAACTGCTGTTAGGTGTGATCAAGGAAGAGATTTTAATCATTGACGGTAAATATAGTGATGAGAGAAGAACTTCAATCGGATTTGATGAATTTGATATTTCCATGGAAGATTTAATTCCAAGACAGGATGTTGTCATTACAATGACGAAACTTGGATATATCAAACGTATGACAGTAGATACATTTAAGAGCCAGAACCGTGGAGGAAAAGGAATCAAAGGAATGCAGACGATTGATGAAGACTATGTGGAAGAGTTGTTTATGACGTCGACGCATCACTATATCATGTTCTTTACGAATACAGGGCGTGTATACCGCTTAAAAGGATATGAGATTCCTGAGGCGAGCAGAACTGCAAGAGGAACTGCAATTATCAATCTGCTTCAGTTAATGCCGGATGAAAAGATTACAGCCATGATTCCAATTGATGAATATAAAGAAGGACAATATCTGTTCATGGCTACCAAGAAAGGTCTCGTGAAGAAAACACCGATTACAGACTATGCAAATGTAAGAAAGACAGGGCTTGCGGCAATCACACTTCGAGAAGAGGATGAGTTGATCGAAGTGAAATTCACAGATCAGGATCAGGATATTATTCTTGTCACAAAATATGGACAGTGTATCCGATTTAACGAAAAAGATGTCCGTGCAACCGGAAGAACTTCTATGGGAGTTCGTGGAATGAATCTTGCGGATCGCGATGAAGTAGTCGGAATGCAGCTTCATACACAGGGAACCCATTTGCTGATCGTATCTGAAAAAGGTATGGGTAAACGTACGGCAATGGAAGAATTCACATCGCAGAATCGTGGTGGAAAAGGTGTGAAATGCTATAAGATTACGGAAAAGACCGGTAATGTAGTCGGCGTAAAAGCAGTTAATGAAGACAATGAGATTATGATCATTAACACAGAAGGAATCGTAATCCGTATGGAATGTAATTCTATTTCTGTGCTTGGACGTATCACATCCGGAGTGAAATTAATTAACTTAAATGACAATGCGACAGTTGCAAGTATTGCAAAAGTAAGAGAGACAGAGTAACCAAAACAACAATATTTGCATATGCTGATACAGGAGGTGAGAGGATGCTTTCTATCACGAACACAATGCCTGAGGCATATGCAAAGATAAAAGGAAATAAAAAATATCCGAATTTAAAGGGAACGGTTTCTTTTTATGGAGTACATGGGGGAACGATTGTTGTAGCAGAAGTGACAGGACTTCCGGAAAATAGTACATTTCATGGATTTCATATACATGAAGGAGAAAATTGTACTGGAACAGAAGCAGAACCATTTCAAAATGCAGGAACGCATTATAATCCCAAAAACACACAACATCCGAATCATGCGGGAGACTTGCAGCCATTATTGGCGAATCATGGAACCGCATTCGGTGCATTTTATACTGACCGGTTTTATCCGGAAGATGTAATCGGGAGAACGGTTATCGTACATGAAAATGCAGATGATTTTCGGACACAGCCGTCCGGAAATTCAGGGGCGATGATCGCTTGCGGGAAGATAGTGAGAGAATAACACAAATTGGTTTAAACAGGGAGATGAAAGCTCTATGAGTTATGATCTCCCCTTAAGTTTTACAATTCTCTCAAGATAATTTCTGCTGTTTTCTTCACGGTAGCGGCAACAAATTTCGTACACTGCTCTTTTCTTTCAGGAGAATTCTTTTCTTTTCCTTTTGTGAGAATACGACAGCATGTACCACCGCAGGTTCACGGAAGAAATCATGTAATTCTTTTGTCAATTCAAAACATTTGTTGATTTTTGGATCTCCCGGAGTTTTTCTTCCGAAAAAGTATCCGATACACATCGTACCACCGGCAAGAGCTCCGCAGATGCAGCCGCCACCGCCAAGCCCCCATGGAAAACCGGAACTCATCGCAATAGCATCGTCAGACATTTCCAATTCAAAATTTTTCTTGATTGCATAGATGATAGATTCTGAACAGGCAAAGCCCTGATTAAAAATCTCAACAGCATCTTTTTGCAATTGGTCTAAATTTACGTCTTTTGTCATTTTTTAACCTCTTTCTCAATAATAATATTTTCTTTTGACTTTTCTAAATAAATTATAGAGCAAAAAAATGTTATTTTCAAATCTGTTTATTATTTCTTAAGTTGGTTAAAATAAAAAGAGGTTATAAACGAGTTAAAAATGCACAAAAAACATAAAAATTACTATAGAAATTTTACAAAGTATATTTTGTTTTGACAAAAAAGGACATAAGTCCTATAATGGAAAGCAATATATGTTATTGTTCAATTAACAACCGATTCTAACAAAAAAAAAGGAGGACACGTATTTATGAAAAAGAGAGTTATTGCAATGTTACTTGCAGGCGTGATGGCATTATCATTGACCGCATGTGGTGGTGGAGACAGTGATAAAGGGAAAAAAGAATCAGGGAAAGAAATGAAGGTAGCAATGGTTACAGACTCAGGAGATATCACAGACCAGAGTTTTAACCAGACAACTTATGAATCAGGGAAAGCCTGGTCAGAGGACAACGATGTAGAATTTACTTATTACAAACCGGAAAGTGACAATGATGAGGCGAGAAAAGCAAGCGTTGATCAAGCTGTTGCAGATGGAGCAAATGTAATTCTTTTACCAGGATATTTATTTGCGAGTGCAGTAATTGAAAAATCAGAGATGTATCCGGATGTAAAATTCGTTGCACTTGATGTTGGAGCAGGAGACATCCTTGGCTCAGCACTTGGTGATGAATATGATGGAAACGAAGAAAACTATGATGTAAAAGAATATTATCATGCAGATAATGTTTACTGCGCGACTTATCAGGAAGAACTTTCAGGATATATGGCAGGATATGCAGCTGTGAAATTAGGATACAAACATCTTGGATTCCTTGGTGGAATGAAAGTACCGGCTGTAACACGTTTCGGATACGGATACGTACAAGGTGCTAACGAAGCAGCAAAAGAACTTGGAATTACAGATCAGGTACAGGTAGAATATGTATGTGGAGGTCAGTTCTATGGAGATGCTGACATCACAGCTTACATGGATACATGGTATGGAACAAAAGGTGTAGAAGCTGTATTTGCATGTGGTGGTGGTATTTATACATCAGCAGCAGAAGCAGCAGCAAAAGTTGGCGGAAAAGTAATCGGTGTAGATACAGATCAGGCTCCGATTATCGACAAAGCTGGTGAAGGATTAACAATCACATCTGCTATGAAAGGGCTTGGAACAACAGTTACAACAGTTCTTACAGATATCAAAGCAGACAAATGGAGCAACTACGGAGGAAAAATTGATAAACTTGGTTTAGTATCTGAAAATGCAGATGAAAACTTTGTACAGCTTCCAGTGGAATCTACACAGTGGAATGATGGATTTACAGAAGATGATTATCATGCACTTGTAAAATCAATGTACGATGGAGATATCAAAGTTTCTAACGACATTACAGCAATGCCAAAGACAGAAATTACAGTAAACGACTACGGTAGCATTAAATAAATACTGAGTTGAAATAAGGGGGAGCAGGTGTGACGCCTGCTTCCTTTTTCATTAAGAAAAGGGAGAGGAGGTATGTAAAGGATGGGAAATTATGCAATTGAGATGCTGAATATTACAAAACGTTTTCCGGGAATCATTGCAAATGACAATATCACTTTACAGCTTAAAAAAGGTGAGATCCACGCGCTTTTAGGAGAAAATGGCGCGGGAAAATCAACACTGATGAGTGTACTTTTTGGTTTGTATCAGCCGGAGGAGGGTGAGATACGAAAAGACGGAAAAAAAGTGTCTATCAATGACCCGAATGATGCGAATGCACTTGGAATCGGAATGGTTCACCAGCATTTCAATTGGTGGAATGTTTCAGTGTCTTGGATAACATTATTCTTGGAGTGGAGACGACAAAGGGAGGTTTACTCAAAAAAGATGCAGCGAGAAAGAAAGTCATGGATCTTTCTGAAAAAATATGGTCTTTCAGTAGACCCAGACGCTTTGATCGAAGATATCACAGTAGGTATGCAGCAGAGAACGGAGATTTTAAAGATGCTGTATCGAGACAACGAGATTTTAATTTTTGATGAACCGACAGCGGTACTGACTCCACAGGAGATTCAGGAGCTTATGGAAATCATGAAGAACCTTGCGGCAGAAGGAAAAAGTATTCTTTTTATCACACATAAGCTTGGCGAGATCATGCAGGTGGCAGACCGATGCAGTGTACTCAGAAAAGGAAAATATATCGGAACGGTAGACATCAAAGATACAACACCGGAAAAGCTTTCAGCAATGATGGTAGGTCGTGATGTTAATTTTGTAGTGGAGAAAAAGCCGGCAAAACCAGGTGAGGTTGTCCTTGATATAGAAGGCATGACGGTTGCTTCAAAACACCATAAAAACAATGCGGTAAACAATGTATCTCTTCAGGTGCACAGAGGAGAGATTGTGTGTATTGCAGGAATCGATGGAAATGGACAGACAGAATTTGTATATGGATTGTCCGGATTAGAGCCATTAAAGAGCGGTAAGATCACAATGAATGGGGAAGATATCACAGAGATGTCAATCCGAAAGAGACTGACATCCGGCATGAGTCATATTCCTGAAGACAGACATAAACATGGTCTTGTACTTGATTACTCATTGGAAGATAATATTGTGCTTCAAAGATATTTTGAGCCACAGTTTACAAACAAATTTGGATTTTTAAAACGAAAAGAGATTCGTAAGTATGCAAATCGGCTGATTGAACAGTATGACGTAAGATCCGGACAGGGAGCAATCACAAAAAGCTCGTTCTATGTCAGGAGGTAATCAGCAGAAAGCGATTATCGCGCGTGAGATAGATAAGAATCCTGAACTTTTGATTGCAGTGCAGCCAACACGTGGTCTGGATGTAGGAGCGATTGAATATATCCACAAACAATTAGTGGCACAAAGAGATGCCGGAAAAGGTGTTCTTCTTGTCACGTCTGGAACTTGATGAGGTTATGAATGTCTCTGATAGAATTCTCGTAATGTATGAAGGTGAGATTGTGGGAGAATTTGATCCTAAGGAAGTGACGGTAGAAGAACTTGGACTTTACATGGCAGGTTCTAAGAGAAAGGGGGCAGGAACAAATGAATAATCAGATAAAAAAGAAAGAAAGTATCTTAAGAAACAATGGGTTTCAGACAATCATTGCGTCTCTGCTCTGTATTATTATTGGACTTTTGATTGGTTATATCGTGCTTTTAATCATTAATCCAAGCGGTGCGGGAGAAGCAATCACAGCAATTTTAAAGAACTTCTTCTATTACCCGAGTGAAGTTGCGGTGAAGAAATATTTCGGAACGACACTTGTAAAAGCATCTGCACTTTTGATGTGTTCTCTTTCGGTATTGTTTGCATATAAAGTAGGATTGTTCAATATCGGAGCAGCCGGACAATATGTAATCGGCGCAGGGGCATGTCTTTACTTTGGACTTCAACTTAAAATGCCTTGGTATGTATGTTTGATCGCAGCAGTTGTATCAGCGACAATTGTCGGAGGAATTTCAGGGTTATTGAAAGCATATTTTAACGTAAATGAGGTTATTTCGTGTATTATGCTGAACTGGATTGGACTTTACAGTGTCAACATGTTGCTGACAAAAGTAAAAGATGCATCGACACCATATACAAAGCCATTATCCAGCACAAATAAAAACGCGTTGCTTCCGAATGCAGGTTTAGATAACTGTTTGCCAATAATGAATTTGTTACAATCGGTCTTGTACTTTCCGTTGTAATGGCAATTGTTGTATGGGTAATTTTAGAAAAAACAAAATTCGGATATGAATTAAAAGCAACCGGATTAAATAAAAATGCAGCAAAATACTGCGGTATGCGTGAAAAAAGAAATATTATTTTAACAATGGTAATTGCAGGCGGACTTGCAGGACTTGGTGCTGGAATCTTTTATCTGACTGGAATTGAGCAGTGGATGGTTCAGCAGACAACAGTTCCGGCAATGGGATTCAATGGAATTGCAGCGGCATTTCTTGGTGGATCAAGCCCGATTGGAGCGATTTTTTCATCATACTTTATCCAGCACATCACAAGTGGTGGTACTTATGTAGACAAAACAATGTATTGTACACAGATTTCTGATTTGATTTCAGCATTTATCATTTATCTGTGCGGATTCGTACTTTTCTTCAAAATGTGGCTGAATAGATTTCTCAATAAAGAGAAGAAAAACGTCTTGCAAAGAGCAGAAAGGGGGAGAAGCATAATGTTGTTATTAGTTCAGTATACGTTAATATTTGCTTCTGTTCTGGTTCTCGTAGCACTTGGAGGATGTTTCTCAGAACATAGTGGCGTTATCAATATCGGATTAGAAGGAATCATGGTTATGGGTGCTTTAGGAGGAGCGCTTATGATGAAATATATTCCGGCAGGAATGGCTGCACCGCTTGTAATTTTGCTTGTTGTGCTGGCAAGTGTTCTGATCGGTATGATTTTTTCAATGTTACTTGGAGTGGCAGCAATCAAATTTAACGCAGACCAGACACTGGTAGGTACAGCGTTAAACTTATTAGGACCTGCAGCAGCAGTTGTATTAGTAAGAGCAATCAATACAGCAGAAAGTGTAGACAATGTATCTTCAACAGTGGCATATGGACATTCTAAAAAAGCATTTGTTATGAATATTGGAAGTTTTGAGTTTAACTGGTTCATGCTTATTGCACTACTTGTTTTGATTGCGGCATATATCGTCCTTTACAAGACAAAATTCGGACTTAGACTTTGCGCGTGTGGTGAACACCCACAGGCAGCTGACTCAGTTGGTATCAATGTATATAAGATGCGTTATGCGGGTGTTTTGATTTCGGGAGCACTCGGAGGACTTGGAGGACTTGTGTATATCACAGCCGGTGTAAGTGAGTGGAAATTTGAAAATGGTGTTGCGGGATTTGGTTTCCTTGCTCTTGCCGTTATGATTTTTGGTCAGTGGAAACCGGTCAATATCGGACTTGCAGCATTATTGTTCGGGCTGTTCCGTGCACTTTCTAATGTTTACACAGGATTTGATGCACTTGTTGCGTTAAAACTTCCAAGCACCGTATACAACATGCTTCCATACATTATTTCTCTGATTGTTCTTATATTTGTATCGAAGAAATCAAGAGCGCCAAAAGCAGAAGGAATTCCTTACGATAAAGGTCAACGTTAGAAAAATAGAGACGGAAAAGTGAAAAAGGAGGAAGATGACGATGAAGAATTATTCGGAAGATGCAAGCAGACAATACCATATTCAGGTAGCAGAAGGTGAAGTCGGACGCTATGTGATCATGCCGGGAGATCCAAAACGGTGTGTAAAGATTGCACAGTATTTTGACAATCCGATTTTAGTTGCAGATAACAGGGAATATATCACTTACACAGGAACTTTGGATGGAGTGAAGGTAAGTGTGACATCTACCGGAATCGGCGGTCCGTCTGCAGCTATCGCGATGGAAGAATTATATCGCTGTGGAGCAGATACATTTATCCGTATTGGAACTTGCGGAGGTATGCAGACAGAAGTAAAAAGCGGAGATGTCGTAGTTGCAACAGGTGCGATTCGCATGGAAGGAACATCAAGAGAATATGCGCCGATGGAATTTCCGTCAGTTGCAGATCTGTCTGTGACAAATGCACTTGTGCATGCAGCTGAAAAGAAAGGGTATCCTTTCCACACAGGTGTTGTTCAGTGTAAAGATGCTTTTTACGGACAGCATGAGCCGGAGACAAAACCGGTCAGCTATGAATTGATGAATAAGTGGGAAGCATGGAAAAGACTTGGCTGTCTGGCATCTGAGATGGAATCAGCGCATTGTTTATTGTTGGCAAGTTATCTTCGTGTGAGAGCCGGCTCCTGCTTTCTTGTAGTTGCAAATCAGGAAAGAGAAAAACTGGGACTGGAAAATCCGGTCGTACACGATACCGATATGGCAATTCAGGTCGCAGTTGAGGCAATCCGCTCTCTGATTCAGGAAGACCAGAAAAAAAGAAAAATAGGAGATAAAAAAATGAACGTAAATGAAATGTTAAAAACATGTAGATCATACACTTTTGACACAGACTGCTACATGGGAAGAGATCAAGCAGATTTGTGATGATGCAGTAAAATATGAGACAGCTCTGTATGTATACCTCCAAGCTATGTGAAGCAGGCAAATGAATATATGCAGGGAAAGATTCCGGTTTGTACAGTAATCGGTTTTCCAAATGGATATATGACAACAAAGACCAAAGAATTTGAAACAAAAAGATGCGATTGCAAACGGAGCATCTGAGATTGATATGGTCATTAATATCGGTTGGTTAAAAGATAAAAAATATGATCTTGTAGAAGAAGAAATCCGTACGTTAAAAGCAGCATGTGGTGAAAAAATCTTGAAAGTGATTATTGAGACATGTCTTTTGACAGAAGAAGAAAAGATTAAAATGTGCGAACTTGTGACAAATGCAGGCGCAGATTATATTAAGACTTCTACCGGATTTTCAACTGCAGGAGCAACCTTTGCAGATATTGAATTGTTTGCAAAGCATATCGGACCAGATGTGAAGATGAAAGCAGCAGGAGGAATTTCTTCTCTGGATGATGCGGAAAAATTCCTTGCATTGGGAGCAGATCGCCTTGGAACAAGCAGAATGATCAAACTTGTGAAAAATGAAGAGGCGTCCGGGTATTAAAAAAACGGAGGAACTGTGAATGGATAAAAAAATTGCAGAAGAAATGATTGAACTTGCCATAAAACAATTGGATTTTTCATATGTACCGTATTCAGGCTTTAAGGTTGGAGCGGCGCTTCGCACAAAAGATGGACAATATTACACAGGCTGTAATATTGAAAATGCCTCTTACACACCGACAAACTGTGCAGAAAGAACAGCATTCTTTAAGGCGGTCAGTGAAGGCGTAAGAGAATTTGAAGCTATTTGTGTGGTAGGAGGAAAAGACGGGATTCTTACCGATTATGCATCGCCATGTGGTGTGTGCCGGCAGGTAATGATGGAGTTTTGTGATCCGGAGACATTTCAGATTATCCTTGCAACAGGGAAAGAGCAATATGAAGTATTTACGTTAAAAGAGATACTTCCACTTGGATTCGGACCTAAAAATCTGAGGTAGAGGAGAAAAATATGACAGTAAACGAATTGAGACAGTTACCAAAAATCGAACTGCATTGTCATCTGGATGGTTCCTTAAGTAAAGAGTTCGTAGAGACACGGCTTCAAAGAGCTGTGTCTTGCGAAGAGCTCAGTGTTTCCGATGAGTGTACAAGCCTTGTGGAATATTTGAAAAAATTTGATCTTCCGGGGCAGTGTCTTACAGATGAAGAGGGACTTTTTGGAGCGGGATATGATGTACTTCGAACAATGAGCCAGGAAAATGTGTGTTATGCTGAGATTCGCTTTGCACCACTTTTTCATGTGTCGGAACAGATGAACACAGAGCAGGTGATAGAATCACTTTTAAATGGGCTCGAAAAAGGGAAAAAAAGACTTTGGGGTAGAATATAATGTAATAACATGTGCTATGAGACATCATAGTGCGAAGCAGAATTATCAGATGATAAAAACGGCATGCCAGTTTCTTGGAAGGGGTGTGTGTGCAGCCGATTTAGCAGGAGCAGAAGCACAATATCCAATGACAGAGTTTATGGAACTCTTTGAACAGACAAAGAAGCTTGGTATGCCTTTTACTATTCATGCCGGAGAATGTGGAA
>ENA-OQAN01000656-OQAN01000656.1-human-gut-metagenome-genome-assembly--contig:-NODE-656-length-17383-cov-1.987251_pt1 | contig 17383 bp, 19 predicted proteins | sample MGYA00242735_ERZ504527 | MGnify/ENA primary metagenome ERZ504527 (study PRJEB26092, sample SAMD00036230) | human gut metagenome | host: Homo sapiens | study: EMG produced TPA metagenomics assembly of... | reverse complement strand
CAATGATTTGGCTACGACGGATAAGCAGCTTCTGACAGAATGGGATTATGAATTAAATAAGTTGAAGCCGACGGAAGTTTCAAGAAATTCAGCAAAGAGAGCATGGTGGCAATGCAGATACGGTCATTCTTGGAGTATGAAGATAAACGAGCGTACTGTTCTCGGAAAAGGGTGCAGAATATGTGAGCAGGAGTATCTGTCGTTGTTCCCGGCTCTTGTAATCAGTTATTATGCCAATTTGAAAGGATTGAAAGTTGAACTTGGCTCTGATAGGTTATTCGGCATTCCACTTGATGTATATATCCCACTGGAGCAGGTTGCCATTCAAGTGAATACGGACTCGGAGAAGATAGATATACTAAAGGAACATCTCTGTAAACAACGTGGAATCAAACTCATTAAGTTGCCGATGAAGCCAAACGAAGCGGAATCCGAATATGCACAGCGAATCAAAGCGGCATTTCAGAGCGTACATATATTTATATCTTCCGATACAGAAGAAGATGTCAGGATAATCAGGAAAATATTTAAGAACTGGAGGAACAGCCGATGAGAGAAAAGAAATATCATATTTACCTAACCGATGATGAGCAAAGCAGAGTGATACAGTCGCTTATCAATCTGAAAAATAACCTCATAGTACAAGGAAGATACACCGACGCAGTAGATGAAGTTCTTCTGAAAGTGCTGTCCGCAAAGAAAAAGAAACTGAAAATCAAATAATTTCAAGCATTTATGCCGTCTGTTTTTTTAACCGAAACAGGCGGCTTTTTTTTGTTGTCAAAAATTTTTTTGAAATTTTTTCGGAAAAGCAGCGATTTTGGGTGTCCAAAATGAAGCCTTTTGTGCAATGAGTGAAGGGGTTAATTCCTGATGATGAAACGGAAGCCTTTTCACTTGTTCTTTGACAACTGAATACATAGGTCGTTAAGACTTTAATTCTGATGATAGCCACTTTAGTAGGTACGCCGAAACTTCTGAAAATTTCAGAACAGCGAGAACTCCTGCTATGAGTATCGGATTGCAACCGATATGGCGATGACGGTCAGAAAGATAATGATATCCCCATCATAGTTGTCGATTCTGGATGTAGCAATGACAGGACGGCCAAGATAACGCCCGATGTATTTGATAACGTTCTTAGGGTCACAAAGATTCGGTTTTGCATAAACGTAGAATCCTTGTTTATGTTCACGGTAACATCTGGATTTCACATTTTTAAACGAAGGACCAATGATCGTCTCCATTTCATTCAGTAGAGCAGTACGGAAGGCGTTGCGAAGAAAGTTGTAGTTAAAATATTTGACATGGCGCCAGAAAGCATCATCGCTAAATCCCCCTTCTGAGATGAGACAGTGAATATGAGGGTTCCATTTGAGGTCTCTGCCGAAAGTGTGTAAAACCATGATAAAGCCGGGGGTAAAGTTTTTGGATTTATTCATTTGAAAAAACATACGAGAGATGACACTGTTCACAGCGTGAAAAAGACAGTTGAGCAGAGACCGGTCATTGAGAAAGAAGTCCCTGAGATTTTTATCAATGGTAAAAACGCAATGTCGATGATTCACATTCACGAGTTTAAAAGACATACTGGTAGTGCGTTCCATGGCATATTTATTGCCGCAGGTAGGACAAAAACGACTGTGGCAACGGAAAGGGACAAATTTCCAATTTTTACAATGTGTGCAGATATACATGGCGCCACCATAGGAAGGATCACCACAGTTAATTACTTTTTCGATGTTTTCCATTACAACAGGTCTTGGTTTTAAATCGTATTCAATTATTTCATAATAATCTCTGAGCATCTTCTGTATCACATTCATGAGATTATTATGAAACAAAGTAGGAGAGAAAGCAAGCCCTTACCCCTCAAGATTGAGGGCGGGGGAGCTGAGATGCCGTAGGCATTTTTTTATGAAAATATTAGAAAATAATAACAAAACAAACAACCTAGAAGAAAACTTAATTTTGGTTGAAACTATTCCGATAAAAGAATATACTTATAATAGGCTTGTTGTATCGTTTGGAGGAAAATTATGGATTATATAACAACGATCGAAATGTCAAAAATATGGGGAATTTCATCTAGAAGAATTTCTCTTTTATGTAGCCAGGGAAGAGTGCCTGGAGCAGAGAAAAAGGGAAAGACTTGGCTAATACCAAAAGATGCGGTAAAGCCAACAGATCCTCGAAAGAAAAATAGATGACGTATTGGAGGTTATAATGCTTATGGGAAGGCCAGAAGATTCCAGAGTGAAGATTCCAGCGCTTGTACACTTTACAAGACTTGGATATACCTATATGTCAATTAAAGATAAGGAATGTAACGTTGACTATGATGGTGATACCAACATTTTTATAGTCAATTTTTGTCAGCAGTTAATCGAATCAATCAGACCGAATTAACACTAGAAGACGCAAAAAAAATAATTGGTGAACTCAAGATTAAATTAGACAATGATGATTTGGGAAAATCCTTTTTTAAGATATTGCAATCCGGTATTGATGGAATTAAGTTGATTGATTTTTCTGATATAACAGGAACAAAGAATGATTATACAGTTGTAACTGAGTTACCATATGAAAATGGAGATGATAATTTTCGCCCGGATATTGTTGTATTAATTAATGGTATGCCTTTGTCATTTATAGAGGTTAAACGACAGAATAATCGAGAGGCATATTGACAGAAAGAAGCCGGATGGAGAGAAGATTTGGCAATAAGATTTATCGTCGATTTGTAGGAATTACACAGTTTACAGTATTTTCTAATAATAATGAATATGATGACTCTGATATCGAACCGATTCAAGGAGCTTTTTATGCTTCAAGTAGTTATAAGAGAATGTTTTTTAGCAAATTCCGTGAGCAAAGAGAAGATGAATTAAAGGCAGATATGCAGTCAATTGTTACGGAAACGGAAGAGTTTGTTTTAAGCGATAATAATCTGATTGCTATAAAAGGGACACCAGAGTATGTATCTTCTTTATCGGAGAAATCGCCCACAAATCGAATAATTACATCTTTATATACGAAAGAGAGACTGCTGTTTTTACTGAAGTATGGTATCTGTTATAAAACAACAACTAACAAAGATGGAATTACGGAGATAGAGAAGCATATAATGAGATACCCGCAATTTGTTTGCAACGTTGGCAATTCGGGATAAGTTGAGAGAAGGAGTCAGAAAAGGTGTAATTTGGCATACGCAGGGGAGTGGGAAAACTGCACTTGCTTATTCAAATGTACAGTTTTTAACTGATTATTTCAGCAAAGAAGAAGGGAAAATTGCAAAATTCTATTTTATTGTAGATCGTTTAGATTTAGCTGAGCAGGCAAAAATGAATTTGAAGCCAGAGGACTTAAAGTAAAACTGATAAAAGACAAGGAAGCGTTTATTACAGATATTACGAATCCAGGAGAATCAAATACTAGTGGCAAAGTTACAATGACTGTCATCAATATTCAAAAATTTTCCAAGGAATCTGTAACAAAGCATCAGATTACAATGTGGATGTGCAGAGAGTGTACTTTTTAGATGAGGCACATCGGAGTTATAATCCAACAGGCTCATTTTTAGCCAACCTGATGGCATCAGACCGTGATGCAGTACAGATAGCACTTACGGGAACACCGCTCATAGGAGATGGATACAATACAAAAGATGTATTTGGAAATTATATTCATAAATACTATTATAATCAGTCGATTGCAGATGGATATACATTGAAGTTGATTCGTGAAGAGATAGAAACAACTTACAAAAACCAGTTGAATGCTACGTTGGATCAAATAGTAAGACAAGGAAGTATTGCTAAGAAAAATTTATATGCACATCCTAAATTTGTAGAAAAAATGGTTGATTATATTATTCAGGATTTTGAAGAGGGAAGGACTGCTTTAGATTCTTCTATTGGGGCAATGATTGTATGTGATTCTTCAGAACAGGCTAGAGAGGTGGATAGACAGTTAAAACGCTTTTCTGCTTATACACATGCATTGGTGCTTCATGATGAAGGTACAAAACAAGATAGAAAAAATGACCAGGAGGAGTTTAAAAAAGGAAATATAGATATTCTTGTAGTTTACAATATGCTTTTAACAGGGTTTGATGCACCACGATTAAAAAAGCAGTATTTAGCGAGAATGATAAAAGCTCATAATCTACTTCAGACGTTGACAAGAGTAAATCGTCCGTATAAAGGTTATCATTACGGATATGTTGTTGATTTTGCAAATATTAAAGATGAATTTGATAAGACCAATAAGGCATACTTTGATGAATTGCAATCAGAACTTGGAGATGAAGTACAGAATTATAGCAATATATTTAAAAGTAAAGAAGATATTGAAAAAGACTTGAAAGATGTAAAGAATCAACTTTTCTTATATGATACAAGTAATGTGGTTAGTTTTATCAATCAAATTAGTGAGATTGATGATAAGAAGCAGTTATTGAATTTACGTCAGGCACTTGAAAATTATAAGGCAATGTATAATTTGATTCGACTGTATGGCTATGAGGACTTGTATACACATTTTAATGTTGAGAATGCCATTAAATGCTTAAATGAGGTTAATAACCGAATCAGCATCATAAACTTAAAAAACAGTATTGATTCATCTGAAGATATGTCGCAGATACTTAACATGGCATTGGATCAGATTGATTTTCAATTCCGAAAAATTAAAGGAAGAAGAACTAAATCATAGCTGATTGCATTCCGTGACACTTTGGAGAAAACACGAAGAGAAATTGTAGATAGATGTCTTGATCCAAAAGATCCAGAGTATATATCACTTTTGGATGAATTAAAACGAGTATTCAAGAAGAAAAACATTGAAGAATTGACAGCGGATGAAATGAAACAGATGATGGGGAATCTGAATGCTTTAAAAAAGAAGGCAGAAAAGAGGAATCTTGCAGACAGAATGCTTGCAGCAAAGTATTCAGGTGATGTTAAGTACATGAGAACACATAAGCGAATTATGAATAGTCCACCACCTATCACAGACGCAGTAACAATACATAGAATTTTAATGACAGTTAAGTCTAAGGCAGATGACCAGATTGCTCATAATGAAAACATACTCGATAATGAGGAGTATTTTATAAAATCCTTACAACCAATTATCTTGAGAGCGTGTATGGGAGAAAAGGTAAAATTAGATAAACCGCAGCTTATGTTTATAGATAACTGTCTGTCAAAAGAATATATATTAGAAAGGGATTGGGTATCCTGATGACTACTGAAACGATAATAGCAAATACAAAACAGATGATTGATGATTTAAAGACTGTATGTGCCAATTTTGGACTGGGCAATGCAAGCAGTGAATATAAGATTATTACAGAGATTTTTCTGTATAAATTTTTAAATGACAAGTTTCTTTATGAGGTACAGCAAGCAGAAGAGTCATTAAAAGATTCCGATAACGTGGAACAGGCTTTAAACGATATGTCAGAAGATGATTATGAAATGCTTATGATGCTTTTGCCACCAGCAACAGCAAAACTTAAAAAGGAACATTTTATATCATGTCTGTTCAATCATAAAAACGATGACAAATTTAATGAACTATTTGATTCAACTTTATGGGATATTTCCAATACTAACCTGGATGTTTTTTCCGTAAGTACTGGATCAGGGGATAAGATTCGATTATTTGATGAACATTTATCACAAAATGTTACGGAATCAAATCGCAGATCGGATTTTTGTAAAGCAATGATTGATAAATTGGTGACATTTAGCTTTGCAGATGCGTTTTCGCAAAAGTATGATTTTTTTGCAACCATTTTTGAATATTTAATCAAAGATTATAATAAAGATTTTGGTAAATACGCAGAGTATTATACTCCACATTCTATCGCAAGTATTATTGCAAGAATCATGGTTCCGGAAGGAACACAGAATGTAACGGTTTATGATCCAGCTGCAGGTTCTGGAACGCTGGTTCTTGCTCTTGCACATGAAATCGGTGAGAGTAATTGTACAATTTTATACACAAGATATTTCGCAGAAGTCTAATGAATTTTTGAGATTGAATCTAATTTTAAATAATCTTGTACATTCACTTGGACATGTGGTACATGGGGATACACTTCTTTCCCCGCAACATTTGAATCGTCAGAAAAATGGATTGATGAAATTTGATTATATTGTCAGCAATCCACCATTTAATGTAGATTTTTCTGATAACAGAGATACTCTTGCAGGTGATATTTATAAGGAAAGATTCTGGGCAGGAGTGCCAAATATTCCTAATAAGAAAAAAGATAGCATGGCTATTTATCAAATGTTTTTGCAGCATATTATTTTCTCAATGAAAGAGAATGGATGTAAAGCTGCAGTTGTAGTACCAACCGGTTTTTTAACAGCAGGTACTGGAATCCCTAAAAAAATAAGGGAACGTATTGTAAAGGAAAGAATGCTTCGAGGTGTTGTTTCGATGCCAAGTAATATCTTCGCAACAACTGGAACAAACGTATCAGTGTCTTTTTGGACAATACTAAAAAGTACGAGCAGGCAATTTTGATGGATGCATCTAAGCTTGGAACAAAGGTTAAGATTGATGGAAAAAATCAGAGGACAGTGCTTTCACCTGAAGAAATCGAGGACATTATCCATACCTTTAATAACTTTGAATCAAAAGATGATTTTTCTGTAGTCGTTGATTATGAGAAGATTGAGCAGAAAAAGTGTTCATTTAGTGCTGGGCAATATTTTGAAGTAAAGATTGAGTACGTGGAACTGACTCAGGAAGAATTTAAAGCGAAAATGGATGAATATACGGAAAAACTAACAGAATTATTTGCTGAAGGAAATGTGTTGCAAGCGGAGATCATGGAACAATTGAAGAAGGTGAAATATGAGTAAGATTACTAAATATGCTTTATCTGATTTATACGATATGAGTTCGGGACTCTCATCCAAGAAAGAACAAGCTGGACATGGAGCACCTTTTGTTTCTTTTTGGGACGGTTTTTAATAATTATTTTTTACCGGAAGAATTACCGGATTTGATGGATACAAATGAAAAAGAGCAGCAGACATACTCTATAAAAGCAGGAGACGTACTTATTACCAGAACAAGTGAAACGATAGATGAATTGGCTATGAGTTGTGTGGCAGTAAAAGATTATCCAAAAGCAACGTATAGTGGTTTTACAAAACGTCTTCGACCTAAAAGAGAAGGAATAGCATATCCCAAATATATGGCATTTTATTTTAGAAGTGCTTTGTTTCGAAAAGCTGTAACCTATAATGCGTTCATGACTTTAAGAGCAAGCTTTAATGAGGAAATTTTTACATTTTTGGATGTATACTTACCGGATTATGACGAACAGGTAAGAATTGGAGATATGCTTTATAATATTGAATGTAAAATTCGGAAGAATAAAGAGATAAATGATTATTTATCATATCAATCTTCGATGGTAGCTTGACCATTCATTAACATTGGTAGAAGCCAATCACGAAACTGAATTAGATTATTGTTTTCCTGCTGGATTTGCATGATTTTGGTATCTAGTGGTTCAACACAAATTAATAAATTGTGTACGAATTGCATCTGGAATACTCAAAATATTGTAATTGTTTAGGTTTGCTTGATTAATCTTCATTTGAATTGAACCGGTTTTTATTATTGAAACAGGAATATCTTTTAGTAATAAATATAGCAATCGGCAAGAATAACCTTTCACGGGCTGTAAAACATGTGTATGATTATTGATCCAAACATCGCCAGATACTCTTTGTAATATTGGATTACCATTATCATCCATTACCGAACCATCTTCAGCGAGAAGAACAAAATTTCCAGAAAAAATGGGGCGATTCACATAATCCATTATGCCCGTGGCACCATAATAAGGAATTGAACCTTTCATTCCTTCTCGCTGTTGATTAGAAAGCGGAATTCGTTCAGAATCAAGGCAGATTGTAAATATTTCCAATAGAAGTATAGTTCCAATTTTGAGGGATTTCTCGATTTAATTCATTACAAAATGACATTTTTCCACCAGAGGATTTATACGGCTTCCCATTTTCATCTGGAAAATCAAACTGTAATAAACCAAATAGTTATAGATGGTCTTTGCCATCTCTTCTAAATAATCATTTATAAGAATATGAAAATGAATATAGAATAGCCAAATTATTTTAGAAACATACGGAGGTACAAACACAAATGGGATACACAATAAAAGACTTATCGACTCGAACAACTTCCGGAATGAAATTAATTAGTGACAATTCAGAAATCACTAGAGAAATAAAAGGGACTCAGATTATAGTCAGCGCCAGATATTGGAAAAAATTTCTGGGGGGGTGAACTCCTTCTGACATCTCTGATGGTTTATGAAAAGCTGGATGAACGTATGATGCTAAGTCATTTGGAAGAATTAAATAAAAAACAGGTAAGCGGGTTTATTGTGAAAAAAATCCAGAACACAGCACATCAAAATAAGCTGTTTGAAACTTTATTGTTTTTTGCAATGAACATAGTATTCCGGTTTTAGAGATTCCACAGGATTTTAACTATTGGTCGATTATTAAATATTTGCTGCTGCAGGTATTTAATATAGAAATTGCAAAAGCAGTCTACTCTAAAATGACACGTGATGAATTTAATCGCCTTTTTCCAGAAGGAACTAGTGAGTACAGATCATTAGAGAATCTGTTTGACAGAGCAGGAGGATACTTGGGAATCCAATAGCTTTGTATGATGAAGATTTCCACTACATGTATTCAGGTACATCAGAAGAAAGTGATTTAATAATCGCAGATGGTTATGAAAAGTATGTTCCCAACATTATTTCGAGATATGAAATATATGCGGCAAAAGAGAAAAAATGTTGAGTATATTAGAAAAATCAACATTTTAAACCAGTGCACGTTTTATTTGGTGGTTTCGGAAGTGAGTGGACCATTAAGAGAACTGGATTTTATAACATTAGATAGTTTAATGCCGCTTTTATTATATGTTCTGACTCAAATTGTAACTGATAAAAATATGGAGAAAAAATATCATAGAGATTTGGAGTACAGATTGTTAAATGGATCCTTGTCTGAAGCGGAAGAAGAAGATGTTGCAAATTTGCTTAAATTTGGTGTAACTGAAGATTATAGGGTTATCACCTGTTATTTGAAACCTGAAAATTATAAAGATAATTTTACTGCTTCTCAAAGAAAAAAGATGGAGGATATAGAAAAAGCAATTTTAGATATAGTGCCGAAAGAGTATGCTTATTGTAACATGAACCAAGTTATATGTATTCATAAAGAAAACAGGAAAGAAGGAAAACTGGATTTAAGAAAAAAACTGGAAGAGTTCCAGAGAATGATACAAGACCAATTGAAAGAAGGAAAATCGGAATACGAATTTCTGATTGGGGTAGGAAATAAAGTTAAGGGTTACCACAATCTGAAAGAATCTTTCGCAGACTCTAAAATTGCAATAGAATACATTGATGTCATTAGAAAAATAGTAGGAGATGCAAATAAATCAGTGGTGGATTGTTCAAAATTGGGGTTTTTTCATATTTTTGCAAATATTAAGGATGAAAAGCAATTAAGAACATATATACCAGATACAGTGCATGAAATTCATCAGTATGATATTCAGAAAAATGGGGAACTGATTGATACGCTGGAATGCTATCTGAATAATAAACAGAGTATTCGAAAAGCTTCTGAACTAATGGGCGTGCATGCCCGGACAGTTTCGTATCGTTTGCAAAAAATAGTAAAACTAACGGGGATGGACTTCGATAACATAGCTGAGATGCTAGTTGTCCGAAATGGAATTATTATATTAAAAATACTGGAATTGTTATAAAAGATAACGAATCACATGGTTAGTGTGGTTCGTTTTTCTTTTTTGGAAAAATTCATATAATGGAACATTTCTTGCAAAATATATACATCATATTTGCAAATTTTGTGCATTATAAAAAATAGAAAGAACGATATACTATTATATATGAAAATAGTATTAAGGAATATTTTTTTGACATAAACTAGTATCTTTAAGGGTTGAGTTATGTAAGAGGTGGAGTTATGGAGCAGGAAAAACCAATGGTTTGCACAGATAAGGATTTTGGCAGGTTTTATGTAGCATTAAAATTAAATCTAAAAACAAATAGGTATGAATGCATTTACTCACATAATCAAGAGGTATTTGAAATAGCAAGAAAGACAGAAGATTATGATACGTTTATTCAGATATATATAGAGAGATTTATTCATGATGCTGATAAATCAAAGCTACGAGATTTCCTGTTAAGCGATAAGTTAACAGAAAATCTGGTTCATGGCTATGCAGAGCAGGATATCATATACCGCAGAATAGAGAGTGAAAAATCTTATATAAAGATGAGGGCTAAGAAATATGTGGATATAAAAGATAATATAGCAATGATTACATTACATAATGTAAAAAAGAACCTACAGATCCGTAATGGAAATGAAACGAGAACTCCAGAAGAACGAGCGCGATAAGACCAAGCAATATTGGAATATGGTGTCATTATTGTCTACAGTTCTGGATCATAATAATTTATCAGAAGCGGAAAACCAGGACAATATTATTTTCTTTACAAAGCAGATGTATCTCCAGCTGCAGAAAAATTATCCGGAATATGGAATTACAGACGAAGAAGTAGAAGCTGTATCACATTTGGCGCCAATTCATGATATTGGAAAAATCAGGGTGCCTGTTGAAATCCTGAACAAAAATGGCAGGCTGACAGAAGAAGAGATGGAACCGTGAGACAGCATCCACTGGTTGGAGCTGAAATGACAAAGAAGTTTCCAAAAGGTCTTACTATAGACAAATTAAATGCGCTTAGTTATGAAATCTGCAGACATCATCATGAACGATATGACGGAGCAGGGTATCCGGATGGTTTGCATGGAGAAGAAATTCCTCTTTGTGCACAGGTTGTGGGACTGGCTGATGCATATGATCCTTAATCAGTCCTCGCCCTTATAAAGTAAACTGACTCATGGAGAAGCATTGCAAATGATCCTGAACGGGGAATGTGGCTCGTTCTCCCAACCACTGCTTCATTGTTTTATGGAAGCGGCAATGCAGAAGGAATGGATAAAAAAGGCAGATAGCTAAGAAAATGAAAATATGTTTTTAGGAGGAATTTGTGTGAAGAGGAAAAAGAGATGGCTAAGATGGATAGCCTGGACACTTTTATTGGTTTTGTGCATGAATAGCGCAGGAACGACAGTTTTGGCAGTTTCAGTGGAAGAAGAGAATATTCCAAATATAAATAGTACTCAAGAGGGTGAAATGCGCACAGAAGATTTTATTCCGGAGGAAAGTACATCATTGTCGGAAGAGACGTCGAAAGAAGAAAATACTTCGCCATCAGAAGAGACTCCTGGAGAGGAAATCACCCCGCCATTAGAAGAGATTCCGGAGGAAGAAATTACTCCATCCCAGGGAGAGCTTTCAGAAGAAGAAAAAGCCTTCGAGGAGCAGATTGCACAAGAGGAATCACCGAAACTTCAGGAGATTTCCGAAGGATTTGATATTGATTTCTATGTCATTATTGATGGAAACAAGGTAAAGCTTCAGCATAATGACATTACCGGCATTGCAACATGGAAAGACGGAAGAACTACCTATCATGGTGTTTCCATTGAGGACCTGCTCCGGATATATGAAGAATTTGGATTTGTGAAAAACAGCGAGAGTCAGAATCCGGATGCGATAAAAAAGTTTGTATCTGCATACCGGGGAAAAAGCAGGATAGAATACGGAGAAGTTTATACAGACACAGAATCCGGAAAGACCTATGTTTCTTACAATTATGGCCAGAATAAACAAGGGGAAGCGGTAGATGTTTACTACCTTCCAAATGGAAAAGGCGTTGCATTAAATTTAAAAGATTCTGTAAAAAAGGACAATTCGTTTTATTCCGTAGAGGTAAAGGGCGAAGGGCAGGATCGGATTCGTTATGCATTAACAGGAACTGTAGTGGAAGAAGCTGTGGCTGACTTTAATCCCAAATTGCCAGACCAGACAGACCAGATCGAATGGACCTGTATGGGAACAGACGATAAGGTGATAGATGGTATACGGGAATCGGGGAACCAGACGAGATTCGCAATTGGAAAAATCACACAGTCTTATGTGATCCAGAGAGCGGATCAGACAGCCTTTGACATTCAGTTTTATATATATGCAGACAATGAGGTTCGAAAGCTGCCGGCTGATTCTCTGAAAAAGGTGTATAAATGGAACCGTCAGGGCAGATGCTATTTATCTGTCAGTGATCTTGCTGAGATTTATAGAGAGTTCGGCTTGAATGCAGAGGAAACACAGTCCGGAAATTATTTTCCATATACAGTCCGTGGTGAGAAGACATTAGCACAGGCGACAGTGGTAACTTATAAAGGACAGCAATATGTATCTTATAACCTGGACAAGCAGGAAGCAACTGTACCAACAGACGTTTATTATATGCCAAAAGGAGCATCTGATGGCGAAAAAATTCCGGATAATAATTCAGACCAGATTAAGCAGAATAAGAACAGTTTCTATTCGGTTACAGTGATCAATCCGGATGGAAATCGAACTGTGAGTTACTATAAGAAAGATTCTGCGGTCACAATTTCCGTTGATCCTGGAGATACGAAGGAAAGCGACTGGCTTTGTGCCAGTGAGGATGAAAATAAAACAATTTCTCCGGTGAAACAGGGCGATAAACTAACCTTTTCTATTGGAAAGATAGAGCAACCATATACGGTTGCATGCAACACTTTTGCACCAGCAACCTTGAACATTAAATTCTATACTTTTGTAAATAATGAGAGATATAATGTTCTAAACGAAGAAATTCCTGTTATAAAAGATACTACAACAAAGCCGGGAACAGTTTATTATTATATTTCTAATGATGAGTTAAAAAAGCATTTTGAAAAAATTTCATTACGATGGTTCTATCAAAATGAAGCAAAAGAGCGTTTTTATTATTCCAAGAGAGATTACGATACAATCCATAATGCAGGGAAATACACGATAGAAGGTCATGAATGTATTTATATAGGAAAGTCCGGAGAGCCGATGGATGTGTATTACCTGCCAAATGGAGAAAAAATTGATACCATGAGTGCAAAGACCTTATTCGAACACGACGATAATAGATATAACGGTTTTTACAGTGTGACAGTACAGGATGAAGATGGACAGGTTTACAGCCAAACAGCTTTGCGTGATCTTCCGGCAATTGATTTTGTTGCAAGAAAGTCAACACTTACAAGAACAGTTAGTACAAAGCCGCGTGTAGAAGAACAAACGCAGGATATAAACTGGGAATGCAGAAAGGAAGATGGTACTCTTTCAGCAGTTACATGGAGCAAAAATAAAGCAGAGCATACCATGAGCTTTACTATTCAGCCAGATGATGCAGTACGTCCATATGTGATTGTTCCTGAGAATACAGAAAAACCGGCAGCAACAAAAGAAGCAAATATTAGTTTTTATGTATTTATCGATGGACATTATAAGCTGATAAAAAATATTAATGCTGAGCAGCATTACATAATCAAAGCAAACAGTGGCCGAGCCAGTCGTTATTATTTGCGAGCTACACCAGATGATACGATTTCTAAAATTTACAGTGAGTTTGGTTTCACTCCAAGCAAACTGGAGCCCGGCGCAGATCAGAAAGAGAAGATTCTGTTTGGTTATGCGACAGAACAGCCGTGTATTTGTACAGCATCCATATAAGGACAATGATGGTACATGGTATATTCCTGTCCTGAAAACGGGAAAGATGTATCTGTCTATTATTTCTCACAGCCAAACCCACTGAATCCAGACAGAATCGAAAATTATTTTGATCGTTTGACAGGACTTTCTTCTCAGGTTGGGCTGGCAGGAAGACATTTCAGTGTAGAGGGAAGTTTTCATCTGATTGAAGTGTTGGATCCACTGAACCTGACCAAAAGAGAGGCGATTAAGAGACAGTATGTAGGCCATGGGGAAGCATATACTGTGGAAGTACCAAAGAGGGCAAGTTTAGAAGGTGAGTATTATGGCAAGGAGATTGTCTGGAGTTGTACATCTAATGACAGGGACGAAAATGAGGTTCTTCCGGAACCGTCCGGAGATGATAAGGTAAAATTTGAACTGCCTAATATTACCTCATCTTATGAGGTGATTGCAGACAAACCCCAGAACCCCGGAACGGTCAGAGTGATCTATAATACGACCCGTTATATGAAGAAGCTTCCAAAAGAATCTAAGTTGACCCCTCAGGTTGGAAATAAGACAAGACATACAGATGATTATGAGAATGAAATAGAAGCTGGAAAACATAACGTCAAGTCACCATATCCGCTAGTTTATGATCATGAAGATAATGACAGCAAAGAGTTGGAACAGTATGAATTCGATCATTGGGATTACAGAAACAAAGACGGAAAGTGGCAGGAATGCGGTGCAGGGGATTCTATTTCTGATCTTATAAATAATAATGCAAGACAGCCAATCACCCTCTATGCAGCGTGGCGTAAGGTGAGTAACCAAAATCGAAAACAGGTACAGTTTTATATCTGTAAGTCAGCGATGCCGGAAGATGGTTCGGTAGCATTACCAACCACGAATGTAGACGATTATACAAGTGCGGTTGCCGTGGCAAACTGTAATGTGAAGGCAAGTATATTGCATGATGTTCCAGTTCTTGGAAATAAGAATCCATCTACGTGGGAACAGTATGCGGATGGAAATAAGAGAGTGCAAGAACTTTTGCAGGGAACTAAACCAGATGAGGGATATATTGGAAATGGAGACTATATCTACAAGATAGATAGAATTCCTTCCGATGAAGAGGTATTCCAGACAATTCGTGAAAGTGGACGTATGATTCGCATCGGAGACAGGGAAATTCCGCCATCGAAATTAGATACCGAATTCTTCACCATTTATTGGTATTCTTTCAAAAGTGAAATGTCCGATGGGTGGCATATTGACGGACGTATTGTAGCAAAAAATGGTTACCTGACAGTAAAGAAAGATTTTGTCGGAATGCCGGAAGCAATAGAGGAAGTCAAGAAAGATTATTATATCCAGGTAGATATGGATGAAAAGCTTTTAGATGGAAAACCTCAGCCACCTGCATTTCATGAGCATATGAAACTTGTGCTTCCTTCAGAAGATAGCCAGAAACCGGATGCAGAAGCTCCGCAAGCGGAGGATGCTCCAATAGAAGTTGTAGGTACATGGACAGATGAAACACATACAAGCTGTACGTGGATCGTTAAGGCGGACTCATTCTGGAAATACACATTAAAAGAGTACAACTATAAGCCAAAAGATTCGAATGTAAAATTTTCGGGTTGGTACAATGTTCGCAATTCTCATGAACAAGGAGATAATGTAAATTCATGGGAAGCATATCCAGAAAGTGGAATTCAATTCACAGGACGTGGAATTGGACGCGGTGGTGAGACTCTTACGATTGAATTGGAGAACCGTTATCAGAAAGAGGGAATACTCACACTGAACAAATTTGATGAGTCTACCGGACAGGGAATGGAGAAGATCAATTTTGCTGTCAGTAAGAACGGTGTTGAGGAGGAAACGGTAACAACTGATAAATACGGAATCGCACAACTTCACATTCCGTTACAAGATGAAAACAAACAGAACAGAACAGCAACTGAGACGTATTTGTTGCGAGAGACAAACTTACCGACGGGATATGTAGACACAGGAGATATACAGATCACAGTTGAGATTGCCAATGGAGCATTCAAAATCACTGATGCAAAATTGGTGGATAGGGAGGCTAACGAAAATCAGGAGGCTGTTACAGCACCAGTTGATGGTAAGATAAACGGAAAATCCGTTCTGCTTCAGCGAGGAGATACCAGCCTTAATATCCGAAATTTTGCTAAAACAGGCACTCTGCATATCAAAAAGACATGGGGAAATCCAAATGATGCACTGATGGAAAAACAGGTGAAAATCAGATTGTATCAGAATGGAATTTCTACAGGACAGGAATTCCTGCTGAATGAAGAGAACGGATGGGAACACACAGTCGACAATGTTCCACTATTCCAGGACAGAAATCCGGTGGAATATAAGGTGGAAGAAATTGAGATAGGAAAGACACATTATTCTTTGGAATACGGGGATGGTTTCCTATATTATGAAGTTATTTATCCAGAGATTCAGTATTTCGATTCAATGGACAACAAATATTCCCGAAGGATGAGAATGAGTTCAAGGATGTTTCCAAGATGGAACTGGAAGTGCAGAATCTGCATTTCAATCTTGCTGAACGAAGTTTCTTAAAGACGGATGATCTTCCAAGAAACCGACTTGCTGGTGCAGGTTTTCTGTTCTACAAAGTACCGTATGATGATGTTACGAAAGAATATGCGGATGATACAGGATATACAGTAGATTATGACAATACACAGAGCAAGGACGATATCGTTCTGAAAAAGGATGGAAAAACGTGTACGACGTATCGTTCCTTAGAAACAGATGAAAATGGAATGCTTCAATTACCGGAGGACTTTGAGAACGGACGATACTGGATGGTAGAATCTGTTACTCCAAACAAAAAGGACAAAGCAGATAAAACCAAAACACAGTATCAGGATAACTTTAATTTATATATGGTCGATGTAGAATCCGATATTTTATTCCTATATGAGAAATCACCGATGACAAATACCTGGAGAGCTGTTTCGGACAGACATATCGTCAATCATCCGCAAAAAGGCGGGGTGACGGTTGAGATTACAAAGGAAGTCACTGGTCCACTTGGAAACCGCAAGAAGCCATTTGATATGGAAATTCTCTATTGGGAAGATGGTCAAAAGCTGCGTAGCAAGACAATTAGAACTTCTTTGAAACATGGAGATAAAGTTACATTAAAAAAATGTAGATATATCTTCGGATATCATAATAACAGAAACTGTTGATACATCAAAATACGCTGTTTCGATTTCTAAAAAAGAAGAGAATGATAAGTATTCAAATCCAGTGCAGGCAACATCGAATGGAAATACAGCTGTCATGAAACAGCGGATTGAGGCTGCGCGAGGAGATGTGATTGAGTTAAAAATCACAAACGAAAACACACAATTAATACCGGAAACAGGGGTTCGTCTGGAAACAAGCAGGCATGTATGGTTACTATTTGCCATAAGTATTATCATGATTCTGTTTTTCAGAAGAAGACGGAAAATAAGATAAACACTGCTATGGAACAAAACTTGCAAAAATACATCAGACATTTTACATGTTTGTTGCATTGGAATAAAAAATAAACCACTATAATAATGGTATGCTCCCCGTCAAGAGGACAATAAAAAATAATAAATTTTTGTATCGTCAG
>ENA-OQAN01000655-OQAN01000655.1-human-gut-metagenome-genome-assembly--contig:-NODE-655-length-17392-cov-2.448769_pt1 | contig 17392 bp, 21 predicted proteins | sample MGYA00242735_ERZ504527 | MGnify/ENA primary metagenome ERZ504527 (study PRJEB26092, sample SAMD00036230) | human gut metagenome | host: Homo sapiens | study: EMG produced TPA metagenomics assembly of... | reverse complement strand
TTTCTTATTACCCTATATAAAAGAAGTGACGGGATATGCAAACAAGACGGGACAGATGGTACTGTCAAATCTGACGGTACCTCAGTTGTGGATATCTTTCCTAAAAAAATGAAAGATATGCCTGTATGCTCATTCTTTTAGGAAAGATATCCACCTGCTGTTTTAAAACAGATGTTTTTTGAGTCTCATCCACATCGCATTCGAAAGAAAAAAAGAAAGCAGTGGATAAGTGTCTGGCGGCTGCCTGCTGTCACGGATATAGAAAATTTAAAATTCTCTGTTTTGCACAAAGGATCAGAAATCTTTTTTTCTGCCTGTGCCTTTGATTGCTTTGGGCTGATCGATGGAAAGACCTTCCATAAGCCGCCGGAATTCCTGACGCGTCAAAAGACGGGCTTCCGAAGCATTCCGCGGCCACTGGAACCTGCCGTTTCCGTCAAGCCTTTTCTGGAGCAGCACAAAACCATCCTTATCAAAATGGAGTGCCTTAAGTTTCCGGCTATCCCTTCCGCAGAAAAGATAAACTGCATTTGCATACGGATCGAGTTCATAAGTATCGCGTATGATAGCCATAAGCCCGTCGAAACTTTTTCGCATATCTGTACGTCCGGTGATAACGAAGATCTTAGACACACCGGACAGATCACCTAACATAAATCCTGCAGCGCTGATAACATATGAAATATGGTCTCACGGTCTGCTGCGTTGGTGATCTCAATCTGGAAACTGTGATAAGTGATCTTTATAACAGAGTCTGGAATGGTATCCGTTTTGAGCTGCACTGAGGATGGGCAGACTGCCGGTTCCTCAAAAGAAAGCGGTACAACTTCCTGTTTTCCTGAGAAAGAAGAATGGACTGGTTCCGGTATCTCACAGGCTTTTTGTCGAAGTCTTCGTATCTGGTAATAAAAGTTGCTTGTATGGATATGATGTTCCTGACACCAGCATTTATCAGAAAGACCACTGGACCGGCATTCCTGGATCAGATCCAACCATTCTTTATCTGTACGTCTTGGATTTTTTTTAGGCATAAAAATTCAACTCCTGTTTTTTATTTGGAGTGAGATTAGCACAGGTACCAGAAGAACTGAAGTGAAATGGTCCTAAGTGCAAAAAACTGGAAAAGTTATAGAGATACCACTCCTTAGAGGGATTATCTCATAAATTTTGGATACTGAAAAACCGGTGGATTATTCATCGCTTACGATATTCTGTTTTCAAGGTACAGTTGTCCAATAAGTTTGAACCGTCTTCATTATAAACAGGGATGTTTGTGTGCAGAAGTGACTATGCTGGACAAAAATTCTTGTGAATTGCCAATTCAGATTTTATGATAGGAAACGATAATTTTCCCAATATGAAATTTGACGAAGTTAACTATATAGGTGAATATCTTGACAGATGCTGTCGCCTTTTTCTTTTCGGGCAAATAAAAAAATGGCCTGACGCCATTTTTTATGCTTACGCTGCAGTGGATTTAATTGTTTCAGGTTAGCTTTCAAACTTTCCAGGCTGTTAAGCAGAAACTTCGTTTCCGCTTCGCTGCATCCTTCAAAGATAGCAAGATACTGTTTGATATTATTTTCATTGGAATCCTTTACCGCCAGGTTAATGTAGTCATTTCCTTCTACATTCAATGCCTGCAGAATACTTATGTATGTTTTCATTCCTACCCTGCGTAAACCGGCTTCTACTTTACTGATATGTGAAACAGATAATCCAGTAATTTCAGCCAACTGCTCTTGTGTATATCCACTTTTTTCTCTCAAATACTTTAGATTTGCAGATATAATTTGAAAATCGTCGTACATTTTATCACTCCCAAACTAATGTACCTTGAGTATAGATTTGTTTTCGTGTTATTAGAATGGACTGTTTGGGAAAATATTTTTCTTACTTTCCGTTTCAGAATTTTCGACAAATTATAGCTAATGTTATCACTATTTTCTGCAAGAATACTTTTATATATAAAATAAAAGTTTTTTACATCTACATCAATTATCTAAATATGCTTCTTCCTTGTAGCTATATATTAGTAATTTTATAATAGTACTTTCGTCTAATTGGATATTTACAATGATTAAATAGACAAAGACAAATGTAAGTCTTTTCATCATATCCCATACTATTTTGATTTTATAAGGCAATTAAAATAGTAAATTAATCGTTATATGGTATTCCAAACGTCGGTGTCTCAGATTGAACTGGGATATGCACATGGATTGTTTAGGATAAAATTTATCCCACTTTATACTATTAATATATATCACCAGTACTGTAATTTCTAATAAGATTCTGCGAATCAAACACAAGGATTATGCTGTTTCCATTTTACCGGACAGTAGAACACGGAAGCTGGGTTACTCAGTTCCTATTAACTCCCTACATGATTATCGGATATTCCCTTTTATTACCGGCTTATGTCACCTAGTGAGGATGAAAACTTATTTTAAAAACAATACATATTTGCCGTAGATATAGACCTTAAAAGGAAATGTCCATACCATACCTTTTAAGTCGAATCCTTCTATATCTGTCCAGTTTATTATAACCTATCCAATATTTATTTTATTCTGTACATTTTGTTCATAAATAGTGTCAATTATTATTGTTTCTTACCTTTGATTTTTACAGTACACTTTTCCCCAAATCCTTGTCATCACAAATACCATAAAGGATTGCGCTAACTTCATACATTTCACCAAAATCTTGAACCTCAACAATCCCATTAAATTTTTCAACAATTTGCTTAACACTGTTGAGTCCAATCCCATGATTCAAATAGCCCTTTTTCTTTCGTCTACTTCCCCGTATTTTGCTGTTTTTAATATTAATTATTAATATGTGCTCTTCATATTTTACTGACACATTAATCCAACGTTTTTTCCTATCTACCCCTTGGTTCGCTTCAATCGCATTATCCAAGAGATTGCCAAATAGTACTCCCATATCGCCATAGTCAATATTCATATATTTAGGCACAAAAATATTGCTTTCTATCTTAATATCTGCTACCTGAGCGGCACTATATTTTATATTTAATACGGAATTTAAAATACAATTATCCGTATATAAATTTTTCTTACTGTCTTCTAATTCACCTATTATTTCTTTAATTTTGGTACGTATTAATTCATTATCATCCTCTAATTCCATATATCCCAATCAATTTATTTTTTAAATCATGCCGTATTTTTCTCAAATACTGACTACTTTTATCAACTTCACTGTAATATGCTTCTTTTAACTTTGCTTCTTGTATTATCATTTCCTTTTCATAGATTGAAGCATATATTGTATTCATTTTTTTAAAAACACTAAATATTAATATATTAATAAAGAGAACTATAAATATAATACTCGTACACAATAACCACTCTTCAGGTATATCATATAGCCATATAACTCGAACAACAATGCAGCAACTTATAATTCCCAATATATGAATCAGGCACAAAAACACATTGATTTTCAATGGTAAGTCAATAAGATTTCCCTTCCAATAATTTTTAATGATTATTACAGTAAATAATCTTATCAATTCGCATAGCATTACAGAAATAAAATAGTTTACTGACTCCGATAGGTTCGGAAAAATCTCCGAAAAGGAATCCAGCAATAGTACGCCAATTGGTCCGTAATAAAACCTAACCCTAAATAAAGCATAGGCAAAAACAGATAATACGTTCGTGGCAACATAAAATTAGTACAATATAGATATATTAAAAACATACTACATATTAGGTTTGCTATTGGATATCCAATAGCATTTACAATACTAAGTACAAAAGCACTTGCTACTAATGTAGTTATTGAAAAAAAAAGTATTCCTTTTTCTTTCTTTTGAAAAGCAATAATAATACTTATCTACTATATAAAAGTCAAATAAATTCATAATAAAAGTTAGTATAAGCATCTTTATCCCTTCTCCTTAATAAATCTCAAATGCCTTTTCTTAACCTCTTGACAATATTTTTTACTAACAAAAAGTTTGTCTCCAGTTTTTAGAATCAACTCATCTCTTACAATTTCTCGCACATAAAATAAATTCACAATACAAGAAGGATAAATTGCTACAAATGCTCCAGAATCAAGCTGCTTCCATATTTCATTTAAAGTCATATTAAAAATATATTCTTTATCCTTAGAATATAAATATGCTCTTCTGCCGGATTTCTCTATGTAATATATTTCTTCAAAGGGAATAGAAAAACTATTTTTTCTGTAGCTAAAAACAAATACTCCTTTTGTAATATTAAAATATCGCTTTATTTTTTTTTATTAAATTTTTCAAATTCAGAATATTCTAGCGGCTTACGCAAAAAATCAAATGTGATGACCTCAAATACACTAAACACATATTGAGAGTAATTAGTTAAAAAGATAATGAGACAGTTGGAATCCTTTTCTCTTATCTTCTGTGCCAGTTCTAAACCATTCATCCCCTGCATTTCAATATCTAAGATAAAAACATCATAGACTGTCCCTTGTTCTTCTACATACCTATACAAGGTATCCGCACTATTATAAATATCATATTTAATTGTTGCATCATTGAGTTTACCGAAATACTTCCCCAGAGTTTTCAGTATTATTGCATCATCGTCACAAATAGCTATTTCTAACATAAGTCATCTCCTCTCTGGTATTACTATACAGATAATAAATTTAATAAAACTTTATGTCAAGAAATTTATTTAAATTGGGGTGAGTATTCCGTTTCAAACGGAATATCCATTGGGGAAGCCTCTAAATCGGAAAGGCTATCCGGTTCCCGAATAGCCTTATTTATGTATTATGAAACACATCTAAATTAGATTACTTGCACTCAAATTACTCTCCTCTATGTGTCATAATACTATTGGTTTTATTTTGTTTTTTTACTAGGGTTAGGGTGTGACATCAATCTGAGACCACACTACAAGTACTAATGCATATGCATATGCAACGGCAATTTCTGTCTGCCAAACCAGTCCCGCCGGCTGTACATTTGGATCTGTACCATTTCCATTTCCATCTAAAGTATTTACTACAGGTGCTTCATATGTGTTTTCTCCCATATATTATATCTCCTTTCGTTCAAGTAATCTATTTAAAAAATTCGAGGAGTCGCTCAGATAAGACGTTCACATCGTCCTCAATTAAATCAATGTATACATCGCCGTTCTTAAACTCAACTGGCATATCATTGCTTTCTATATCCATTTCTCTTATACAAATAACTTTCTCTGCTAGTTTTTTGACAATCTCTAATTGCCACATTTTGTATAAACCATTTTCCCAATATTCTGTAAAGGAATGTTTTTTCAGATTTCCTAAGATGATAGGCAAGTATGGGTCAACAATTAGTTCCCCATTAGACCTAACAATAGCATTCGTCAACATTAAATCTTTTTGCCGGAAACGTATTAAATGGTCAATCGGGTCTCCCCAGTCAATCTGGGGTCCTTTCCTTCCATATTCATTTTTCTAATTTCCATAACCAAATCCCTATATTGGTCATTTGTCGCTTCAATTGCTTTGACATTCTGGCTTGCTCTTCCCATAATCATCAGCGGCTGTACCCGTAAACTAGTCCCAGAAATACCTACTGTGTGAAGATAGTCCCGTACTGCCCTAAGCTCACTAATATTAAAACTCGTTGGTGTAAAAGCAACTGCAGTATCTACTCCGTGTTTTACCAAAGCTTCAATTGCCCTGGTTGCTTTTTCATAAACACCTTTTTTATTTCGAATTCGGTCATGAGATTCTGCTTTTATACCATCTAACTAATCTGTATTCTAGTTACTCCCGCATTTATAAGCTCTTCAATTACTTCATCAGTCATTAAAATCCCATTCGACACCATTGCTACATTTTCACACCCATAAGTTCGTAGCCTCTTTGCAGCTTCTACAATCAATTCTTTACGTAAAAGAGGTTCTCCACCACAAAAGCAGAAATTTAATAATTTTATACTCTTAAACTCATCTATAAAATCTAAGACTTCCTGATCCGTAAGTTCGTTTTGGGACGCCAGATTTTCACCACTACTATTATAGCAATGTAAACACCTCAAGTTACATTTGTTTGTAATATCAAAACTAATCTGATGCGGCCCCACAATCAAGTCTCTTAACATGCCTTTGAACCCTCCTTCTCATAAAAGAAACAGTAATTGCAAACGTTTCCTCCCTGAAATTCCCCCAAGGAAATATTTTCTTTTATAAAACCATGCGTCTGCAAATTTTCAATAAATTCTGCTTTAGCGTCACAATCCTTTTCAGGTAATTGAACTTTAATTTTAACCATTGCCCGGTTGCAGGTACCGCCTGAGTACTCAACAATTCCAGTTAATAAAGACTCTTCGTATCCTGCCTGTGCAATTAAAAGTCCTAAAGAGCATACTGTACTGTCTAAGTTTGTAGTATATTTCAAAGTAGCAATCCCCTTAATTTCCCCGTTTTCTCGAACAGCAAAAAAGTCTTCTGTAAAATTAAATAAGACATCTCTTATAAACAACTCATCATAATATGGTTCGAATCGACTCATAACATTTAAAAATCGGACATTCTTACTATTTGCTTTGATAAATGTAATAATCTCTCTAATATCTCCCTCATCTAACAATTCAAATTCTTTGTTTCCTTCAAATGCTACACATAATTTTTTCATAAATGGGTTCCTCTCTTTCCACTCAATTAATTGAAATCTTGATAAAACACTTAAATTTTTTACAACATCATTAGCTATTACTTGCCTTTGTATGTCCGGATACATATCACTAATTATTCTTATAATCTGTTCAACCGTATTGCTCCCGTTACATTTCTTTAAAATATTTTGCGTAGTCCTATTCAAAAACAATTCCTGTAATCGTGGAAGATTCGTACTCCTTACGCTAATATACCCTCCTTCTCTTCTCTACGAAAACTAAAGTTTTTTTGCTCAAAAATCGGTCTTTGCTTCATAATGTTTGTCCTAAGTCGAGCTGTCATTTTAAAGTCATACATACTCAATTCCTCCGTCTTATGCATTTTTAGATAAATTTATAATATGATCCACTTTATCAGTGATTTTATCATCATGTGTTACAATAAATATGATACTATTTCGTTTTATTGTATTCAGATAATTGTATAGTTGTTCTCTGGAATCAGTATCTAATGCTGATGCAGGTTCATCTAAAATTAGAACTTCTGAATCCTTTAATAAAATCCTTAATAGGGATAATTTTTGTTTTTCTCCTCCTGAAAGATTCATAGCATTTTCATTTATAATAGTTTCTAATCCATTCGGCAATTTTTTCAAAAACACATCTAACCCCAATAATTTTGTAATGTCTATAAATTTCTGACTACCGCTTTTGTCTTCGCCACCCAAAAACATATTATCTTTTATAGACTCTTCAAGTAATATCGGTTCCTGTTCTAAGATTCCATAGCTTGTTCTTCTCATTTTTCCAAGGTCACATTTAACAATTGGGACTCCATTTATAAATATAGGTGCTTCCGGTATCCAGTACATCCCTGTTATAATGTTCATTAACGTACTTTTTCCAGCTCCATTTTCGCCAGTAATCCCGTATATGTTTCCACGTCGAAATTTATATGAGAAATTTTTTAATATTACTCGTTTATCTAAAACGAAATCCAAATTATTCACTTCAATTGTTTGAATATGTTTAATTACTTTCTTACCGTATTTTTCTTCTTCAATGCTCATTACATTGATAAGCCGTCCCAACGAAACTTGCATTTCTTGTATAGATTTCCCTAAACCAAAGAAATATCGTATTGCACCTAGAATCATACTAAAGTAAGTCGAAATAATGGTAAATTCTCCTATAGTTAGGATTCCTTCCATTACACGGATTCCTCCCAAAAAGAAAAGCGTTATTTGTGCTATAGTCATAATTATTTTATCTAAACTTGTAAAAAGGAAACCAATTTTCTGGACACGCATTCCAGCTTTATATAAGCAAACATATGATTTTTTCATTAGCCCATCAAAAAATCGGTCAACACAATTCATCTGAATATATTTTATATAGCCTAACTGCTATATAATGTACTAAAATATTTTGTTTCTTTTTCTCTTGCTTCCTGGTTACAATGCTTAAGAGGCTTTTTAAATATGATATAGGTACCTGAATATACCAAAAGCATACAAACCAAAATAATTCCAATATCCAAGCTAAAATGCAACAATGCAATCAATGAAAGAATCATGGTAATAATATTTGTCAAGATATTTTGTAACGTCTGTAATGAAAAGCTAGTGACAATCCCCGTATCATAATTTAACTTTTGCGTTATAGAAGCTGTTGTTTGTTTTTGTAATGTCAGTATTGAAATTTTCCTTATATGATGGAGGAAATCCATATTTATTTCATAATTCATTTTAATTCGTAATCGTGCAAAAATCTGACTTATAATATAGTTACATGCAATAGACCCAAAACTCATAGTTGCAAATACTACGCAATATTTTACCAATTGTTCTCGTTGCTCTATATGTAATAAAACATCAATGAAGTTGCCTGATATATATGGTGCAATTAGCGATAGTATAGAACACAATATGCAAAATAACATATAAATAGCAAATACACCAAAATTTCTTTTTATATATTTACTCAAAAAGCGCCCTGCCTGTTTCATGTTATCCCCTTTTCCGTGATTTTCTCGACTGCATGGTCATTGTAGCAAAAAATCTGCTCTTTTTTATTGTACTGTCACAATTTGTCATTTAACTGCAATGGGGTATTTAACCAATATGGTGTTAAATTCTTTTGTTACAGATATGTCGCTTTTTGTTACACTTTACTTTTTTTCTTCCTAAAATATTATATAATTGGATGTATTCCAAATTAATAAAGGGGAATCAAATGAATATCTTTTTTTATTACCATAGTAATCCTCCATGATTACTGCACTTGCTATCTTCTTTATAGGTCATTCATGGAATATAATTTAAGAACTTAATACATAGAAAGGACAAAACTATGATTAGAAAATTATTAAAAAATCTTTTAGGAAATGATTTTACAGAAAGCAATGAGCGATATGCAAAAATTAACTTTACAATTATTTTTTTAATGTTTATTATTTCAGCTGATTATGCTGCTATTCCTCCCCGAACAATTACCGATTATCCACGAAGGGCTAAGACTTATAATGTACCAAGTATCCTTGGTGTCTGGCTTTTCCCCGTTCTTGCTTTAGTCATCAATCTTTCTTTTATAAAGCAAAAAAGACTTTCACCTATAAATTCAATTGCATTTGGTATTATCGCCATAATAATGACTGTTTTTTATATCAACGCACTTTAATATTTGGAGGCTAGTCCATGAATGACCTGTTAAAAAAAATTCTTTATTTCAAAAAAGAAGGTTCGCTATTAATTATATTATTATATTGTATTTTAAGTTTTTACTTATGTTACTTATTCTGGTACGTTGTAGAGCGACTTCAACTAATAAATCATCTTAATATTAGTTCTCCTCTTTTCTCATTTATAGTAAGTCTGCCTATTGGTACACTTATGCTTATTTATAAAATCATTGATTCTATGTTTTATAATAAACGAATCAAAGATATTTTAACCATGCCTATAAATAGAAAGCATTTATTCAAAATATACCTTTCAGAAATAAATGTTCCTTTTATTGAGTTGGAAACTCTACTTTTTATAACATTAGGCCTATATACACCTGACCTTCTATCTGTAGTAAAATATTACTTATCTTCCATTACTTTAATATTCTTATTCTCTTTAAGCCTTTGTTGCTTATTATTGATAATACTAAAAAATTTGTCACACTACGCATAGCGGATATATCATGATTTTTTTTCAATATGGTGGTTTTTTTAACAACACTTCTACTTTTCAAAAATTTACTAACCTATTTACTATTTTTTCAAAGAACCGCCTCAGTTACTTTATTTCTTTCTATAGTTCAAGCGCCACTTTTTCTACCTGCTGTTTTTATAGGAAGTATTGTTTTAGCTATAATTACTTTTATTTTATTTGATCATATTTTTTTTCAAAACATCTATAAGATAATTGATTTTGAGTATAATAAGCTCTTCTACTCCAAAAAAGAATTATTTTACATAAGGACACCTTATTTCTTTTTAGAAAAGAAACGATGTTTCGCTAATAAAGATATATTGTTCTATGCCGTCCTAAAAAATATAATATTAATTATTTTGCTTTATAAGTTTATTACAACTAGATATTCTCTCGATACAACCTTAGTTAATATGATAATTGTTATTATTTTGTGCTCAATTAATCCTTTTTCGGTCACTGCATATTCAAGCGATCCTTATATCAATCAGCTTGTTTTAACAACACCAATCGACTCATATAAAATTTTTCAGAGTAAAGTACGAATGAGTTTTTTTCTTAATTCTACAATTGTTCTAATTTTTATATTATTAAATTTTTTATTATACATACAAAAAAGGATATTTTTTTTCTAGTTCTATATGGACTTGTCAATAATTATCTTTGTTCCTTCATCGGAGTTATTTTTGATTGTTTAATGCCCGACTATACAAAGAATAAAACAGAATTATTACATGGAAATTCAAATAAATTTTTATCACTAATAGTTATGACTTTGAAAACTATTTTTGAAATTTATATCATTAATCAATTAGATTGTAAGAAATATTTATTACCAATAGTTAGCTTCATAGATATAATCCTATTAATATTAATATTAATACTAATATACACAAAAAAAATCTAGGAGGAATAACTCGTGATTAAAATAGAAAATTTATCTAAGACCTATGAAAAGAAAAATATATTTCATGCCCTTTCCTTAACACTATATGATACCCAAATTTACGCTTTAGTTGGAGTAAATGGAATCGGAAAAACAACTTTCTTAAACTCAATCACTCAGTCTGCCTTTCGGACTAATGGAAATGTTCTTATAGATTCTATACCAAATTCCGCTTTTGAAAGTAAATATCATTTTTTTTTCATTCCCGACCATAAAGATATGTTCTTAAATCTTTCTGGAAACGAATATTTAAGCTTTATAATTAATATCTATAAGTGTGACTTTACTGCTGCCAGTACTGCAGCTCATAAGATAACCTCTCTTCTTAAAATATCTGCGGACTTAAACAAACCTCTTTCTTCCTATTCGTTAGGTATGAAGCAAAAGATATATCTTACTGGTGCTTTGATTTCTGGTGCTACAAATTTAATACTTGATGAACCTTTTAATGGTCTTGATCCAGAAAGCTGTATCGTTATAAAAAATCTCTTAAAGGATTATTGCTACTGCAAGCATAATATGATATTATTTTCAGTACACAATTTAGACCTTGTTTCTAATTTCAGTGATACTATTATTTTAATCAATAAAGACCGTCAACTATTATCATTAAAGAACACTCAGAATATCTCAGAATTAGAAGATTACTTCTTTAAGCATTGTGTCATCTAACTTCATATATATTCTAAAATGTTTTTCGAAGCAAAACAAAAGAGGGTGTCGTAAAATCAATGTCAATAAGTTAAGCCTACGGATATTGATTTAAGCCTCACGGATTAAATGACCAAAAGTAGTTTTAAGCTTTTGGTCATTTTTTGCACAACAAATAAAACAGATATAAGCTCTGTTTTTCGAATGCTATTTTGTATTATTTATGCTATTCTATATAAGAAGCTGTTTGCTTGAGTTAGGACGGACTTTTCGTGGAGCCTTTCGTCCTTCTCTGATTGGAAGAATATTCTTCCGAATGAGTGCTACTAAATCTGATGGGTGTATTCTGTCTCTGAAATATTCCCGGCAAATAAAAACAGCTACAGTGAAGTTGGTCTGATAAGTATATTTCCTGTTTTTCTGTTGAATTGCAATAGTTGTGATAATCCGTTCACAAAAGTTGTAGATTGTTAGTCGAGCGAATATTTCCTGCAGGATATACTCCACCTTTTTTGCGTGAAAATTGGTTAATCCTATTGTATATTTTAGTTCTCGAAAAGATCGTTCAATCCCCCATACAGAGCATTTAAATGAAGTTGGTTATATCCTTTCTCATGCCGTTCCAAAGAATTATGCCGCCTATAGGTATCCTTATCATCAGGAGTGTAAGCAATAGCCAGATCAGATTTATCGCAAGCAAGCAGACGAAATCCACGATAAGTTTCCAGCGATGAAAAAGAATCATTGAAAGAATGAAATAAGAAATCCATTGTCTCAGGCAACAATTTCTGACGTTGCTGGCAAAAGGCGGGAACCGAAGCCATATCCGGAGAAAAATCCCAGAAATCGAACCATTCTTTCCGAATGGTATTCCCGCCCATAGATAAGAGAAACTGAATGGTATCTGAGAAAGAAATTTTTTTCGTTTTCTGGAAAAATCTTTTCCAGTCTCTACAAATAGGTGAGATACAGATTGCATCTGTGAGATAACAGAAAGCAACTGATTCTTTAGATCAATAGGTGAATTATTTTTCATCGGAAAGTCTCCTTAAATAAATGTATATTTAAGTGGCTTCGCCGCAAATTTCGAGTGATTTGTCAAGCTTTTTTTGAATTATTACAAAAAAGAGCAGGTCATACATTGTATAATCTGCTCTTGAAAATGTTACTTTAACTTATTGATATTGATTTTGCAACGCCCCCTTTTATTTTGCTTCATAGCTATATAGCAAAAGTTCTATTATAGCTTATTTTCTTTGTACATGCATAAATTAACTTAATTCTTTTTTCAATTCTATTTATCTCTTCTTCACTTATAAGCGGATTCGTACTATAGAAAATGTCCGTATCATATCTCCATGACGGATTATCGTAAATATCCGATTCAACATTTATGCCATATTTTTTACGCTCCCACCATATATCAGATGGTAATAGCATAAACCAATTTACCCGGCACAGTATACCGAATCTATTAACAATATATTCCACAGTATCTAATGTTTTTTCTATCGTACCAAAATCTTCCCATGGAAAACCAATAATGAACGACAAATTGGCAACACTAGATAATCCTTTTTCTTCTATAATTCTTAACCCTTTGTATAGCTGCGCTATTGTCAGGCCCTTTTTATTTTTTTTAATCCCTCATCATACCCACATTCTACACCGATTTGCATCTGAGAAATAAGATTTCTCTGAAATCCCTCTAAAAACTCTCCTGATAAAATATTTGATATTCTTGCTTCTATAAAATACTTCATTTCTTCTCCATAACATTTATGTAACGCATCCAAAATTTTAATAGCTCTTTTTGGGTGCATTGAAAAACAGTCATCTACAAATAAAATATTTCCGCCTCGCATAATATTTTTCATATGTCTTTTAGCATGTTTAACCCTTTCAATTACCTGAATTTCACAAAGCCCTCTCCAGTTATGCCTATGAGGTATAGAGCAAAAAGAGCAGCTAAACTGGCACCCTCTTGATGATTCAACCGGCATTTCTACATACGGATTATCAATCGGCAATAATTCATAATCCGGAAGGGTAATGCCTCTAAATCTTCGATTGTCATAGCACCTCTGTCTGGATTCCTTATGATATTCTTTCCACTTTTATAGGTAATCCCTTTTATTGTATCTAAAGGAGCAACATTCTTAAGTGTTGCTACGAGCTCACACCAGGTCAATTCTCCTTCCCCTCTCATAATAATATCCGCTTTTGTAGTTAAGAGTGAATATTCATCAAAAACGCTTACATGAAGTCCTCCTAAAACTACAGTAGTATTTTTTTCCAACTAATTTGATTTACAACCGTCTTAGTTATTCCCCAATTGAAAGTATTCACAGAGAATCCAACAATATCATATCCTTCTTCCAAACATTCCTCAATCAAAGTAACACATGTTGTTTCTGCATTTTCTTTTTCATCTAGATAAACAAATTCACACGGATCAATAATTGAGACTTCATATCCTTGGCATTTTAAAACACTACTTAACGAATACAAAGCAAGCGGTAAAACTTCTGTTGCTTCAAGTTTCATATCTTTGTTTTTTTCCGGTAAACTAATCAATAATATATTCATATTCCCTCCTGGTCTATAAGAAAGAGGAATCACCAGATTCCTCTTTTATCCCTTTACAGATATTTTTTTATTATTTCTGCCTTATCAGTTTTCTCCCACGGAAAACCACAGTTCCCTCTACCAAAATGTCCATATGCTGCCGTTTTTTTGTATATTGGTTGCCGCAGATTCAGCATCTCAATAATACCAGTAGGTTGTAATTCAAAATTTTCTCTTATAATCTCGATAATCCTATTATTAGATACTTTACCAGTTCCAAAGGTTTCAACACCTACTGACATAGGGGCAGCTACTCCAATTGCATAAGATAGTTGGACTTCACATTTATCAGCTAATCCAGCCGCTACTATATTTTTAGCAATATACCTAGCTACATATGCTGCGGAACGGTCTACCTTTGTACAGTCTTTGCCAGAAAAGGCACCTCCACCATGACGTGCGTAGCCACCATAAGTATCGACAATAATCTTGCGCCCTGTTAGACCACTGTCCCCATGCGGTCCGCCGACAACGAAGCGTCCCGTTGGATTAACATAAAATTTCGTGTCTTCATCAACCATTTTTGTATCAAGAACAACATCAAAAACATATTTTTTAATATCGCTGAAAATTTTATCTTGTGAAATGTCTGAATTATGCTGTGTAGATAACACTACATTTTCCAATCTTACCGGAATATCGTTCTCATCATACTCTACGGTAACCTGTGTCTTTCCATCCGGGCGCAAATAGTTTAAAATCCCCTGCTTCCGTACTTCTGACAAGCGATATGCCAATTTATGAGCTAATGTAATTGGATAAGGCATAAGTTCTTCGGTTTCATTTGTGGCGTAACCATACATCATGCCTTGGTCTCCTGCTCCCGTTTCCATTTTCTCGTCTTCAGATAGTCCATTTTCTTTTACTTCTAGTGCCTGCTCAACCCCCATTGCAATATCAGGAGACTGTTCATCTAACGCAGTAACCACAGCACAAGTATTCCCGTCAAATCCCAATGTCGAATCTGTATAACCTATTTCTTTTATCGTATTTCTAACGACTCCTGGAATATCAATATATGCTGTTGTTGTGATTTCCCCCATAACCAGAACTAAACCAGTTGTGACACATGTTTCACAAGCGACTCTACTATTAGGGTCTTTTTTTATTAACTCATCCAGAATTGCATCTGAAATTTGATCGCATATCTTATCTGGATGCCCTTCAGTCACTGACTCAGCAGTATAAAATCTTTTTTCCATAATTCTACTTCTCATTTTCAATCTTTCTCCTTCCGTTTTTTATACAACTTATATAAAAGTATATCAAAAGAATATTCATTTCATGATAGTTGTAATAGATTGCCATTTATCTGTCACATCCTATTCACCAAGGACTATATATAGTGCTGATTATATAATGATTTCCTTTAAAATGAATATCATTATATAAAGCATTGGAGTGATTTATTATTACTGCACAAAAACTTGTTGTTAAAAGAATTAATGAACTATGCAAAGAACATAATCTCAATTATTATGCATTAGCTTATAAGGCCGCTATTCCTAAAAGTACCTTATTAAATATAATACATGGCACTAATCCAACAATAGAAACCATCCAAAAAATATGTGGTGGCTTTGATATTAGCCTTGGTACCTTCTTTAACACAGATTATTATTACGAAATTTATGATGATGAATGAAATGGAGAAATATTACAATGTTGCATATTGCTTTGTGTGATGATAACCCTGCTTCTATTGAAATCTTAGAAAAATACTTTGACATATTAAACGATTCAACAATTGATTACGACGTCTACTTTAGTGCCGAAGAATTATATAGATATAAACTTAATAATGAATTGACCTATGACATTTATATCCTTGATATCGAGATGCAGGGCATGAATGGTTTAGAACTAGCTAAAACGATTCGCACGAACGAGCCAAATGCTCTTATCATTTTTCTAACAAGCTATTCAGAATATGTCTTTGATGTGTTCGAAGTTATTACTTTTGATTTTTTATTAAAACCAATTACTTTTAAACGTTTCCAGAAAGTTTTACAAAAAGCTTCCACATATCTTAATATGAATAAAAAATTATTTTCATTTAGTTATTGTAAAAAGAATTTTAGCATTCCTTGTTCAGAAATTATGTACATTGATAAATCTGGGCGAAAAGCATTTTTACATACTCCTAAATCTACCTATACTCTTAACATGACACTTAGCAATATTCTAACACATGTAGATCCAAACCTTTTTGGAAAAATTCGTTCTTCTTGCATCGTAAATCTGGAATATGTCCAAGAGGTTGTCCGTGATGAACTTCTCCTAAAAAATGGTGAATCACTATTTGTAAGTAGGAATTATAGACATACCATTAAAAGTCAACACCTCAATTTTATTAGAAATCACTTTTAATATTAAGGATAGTTCCTTTTCATTACAGATAAGTGACTTTTTATTACATGTTTTAGAACATGTATATTCTTTCTGGTATGATAGCTTATATCATATAAACAAATGGAGGATTACCTAATATGAAACATTTAAAAAAATTGGCAACTACACTTAATAAAAATTGCCTATCATTTATAGCTACCTTAGCTTTATTTGTTACCTATAATGGGGTGAATACAGCCTGTTGGTTTGTTATGAACAGGATGAATTGCCAAAAGGCTCCAAAAAACTGAGAAACTTTTAGATGAATGCATTATCTACGGTCATCATAAATAAATTACTAAAAGATAATCTTATAACAAAACAGAATCAAGACCTATACCTATATGGATTAAATGGCTTTATACTTTTGTTTGTGAATTTATTAACATCCCTTTTATTAGGCTACTTTACAAATCATTTGCTGGAAATAATTATGTTTTTAATTCTTTTCATTCCCTTGAGAAGTAATGCCGGCGGATTTCATACCAAGAAAAAGCTAACTTGTTACTGTTTTTCAAATTTGATGCTTTTGGCAATTGTTTATATTCCTAACTTAACCTATTGTGCTACTTCAAATAGATTACGTGAAAACCTGTAAAACCGCAAAGAATCCCTACAGATATTAAAAAATAAAATTTTTAGAATATCAATTTTTTGATTTTTCCAAGTTCACAGGTTTCACCGAAAATACTATTCAATGCAATACAGAGATTGTATGCCAGTACTTTATTAACCAGACGGGTACATAACCCCTGAAAGCTTTTGGCTAACACTCTTTCTGCATTTAACTGACCACTCAATTGAGAGAATACGGTTTCTACCCGCTTCTCAGTTTGAATATTAACTGACGTACGGATTTCGGCCAATTTTCCTTACTGTTGGAACGTTTCAGAGCAAAAAGACAGATATTTTTTTCCTGCATTTCCTGTTTCATGTTTTTTC
>ENA-OQAN01000654-OQAN01000654.1-human-gut-metagenome-genome-assembly--contig:-NODE-654-length-17428-cov-2.385469_pt1 | contig 17428 bp, 21 predicted proteins | sample MGYA00242735_ERZ504527 | MGnify/ENA primary metagenome ERZ504527 (study PRJEB26092, sample SAMD00036230) | human gut metagenome | host: Homo sapiens | study: EMG produced TPA metagenomics assembly of... | reverse complement strand
AGCAGATTGCACAGACGGGACAGGTTCCGCGAGTCGAAACACCAACCGTGCCGCCGACCGCCAGCCAGACTATGCAGACGGGCCGCGTTCCGCAGATTCCTCCGCTGGCCGTTCCTCAGCTGGCACAGCCATCGCAGCCGTTGCTGCGCGAGCAGGATACTTCAGACTTGGGGCAGCTGCCCGAGCCGATTCAGCAGTCGCAACCAATCCAGCAGCCCCAGCAGCAGTCGCAGCCGATCCAGCCAGCCGGCTAACCCGCTTCCGCCCAGCTTCGAGCCCAAACCGATCACTGCGGAGATTTCGCTTATCGCCGACCCGGCTACCGGGGAGGTGCGCTGATGATGTGGATGATCTGTCTGTTCGGCGGTCTTGGCGCCATGGCCCGTTACGTGCTCGACGTGTCAATTCAACGAGGCTGGAATCGCGAGAATCGGAGAACGAACCGCAACTTCCCGCTATCCACGCTCGTCATCAATGGCGTCGCCTCGCTATGCGCGGGCATCGCATGATGTCCTACTATTCGCAATCGGTGGATATGGACACGGTCATGATGTTCGTTGTCGGATTTCTCGGTGGTTTTTCAACATTCTCCACGGCGCTCAACGAAGTGGTTTCATTGATTCGCCAGCGTCGTTTTACGCTGGCTCTGGGCTATGGAATAGCAACCGTCGCGGTGCCTCTCATTTGCGTGGCCACCGGTTTCGGCATTGCGCTGCTCGCCAATCCGGCGTAATTTTCACGTTACGCGGACGGTCGCTGAGTAACATGAAAGAAATCTGAGCGCAACCGCCATCAAGGCCGCCAGCCGGATGCGACGCTGGTGATTGCATTCGACCAGACCAAGCCGCTGCTGAAGGATGGCAAGGATATCCAGTACCAGGGCCAGACCGGTATCGGACCGTTCAATAAGAACAATGATCCGAGCTCCGCGAACATCGGCGTCTACGCCTTCGACAAAGACAACAAGCCGGTCTTTGACCACACCCAGTCCGGCGACGTGCCGACCGACTGATCGCAATGTAGGTCATCATCAATACAAGAAGACGGCGCAAAGTGAGTGTGGATATCGCAAGCTTTGCGCCGTTTCTTTTGTTGTGCTGTGCTGCCGTTTTCCGTGTCGTGGGCAGCATACGAAAATCAATATTGAAAATCAAGTAAAGGGGTAACCCCGTTAAGCGATATACACGCCGGACTGTCGAACAGGTTCGAGAGAATGTAAATGAATGTAATATCTCGCGAGAAGCGCACGGAAAGCGCGCGGCAAGCACGTGAGAATACAACGATGGAACAGTGATAACGGGGAAGGTGCGATCATGGTCGGCATGCGCGATGTGGCGAAGAAGGCCGGGGTGTCTCTGAGCACCGTCTCACTGGTGGTGAACGGCAACGGGTATGTATCCAACGACATGCGCGACCGCGTGCGTAAGGCCATGCAAGCCTCAATTACGTGCCAAACGAGCTTGCCCGCAACCTGTACCACGATCGCACGAATCTGGTCGGCGTCATCGTGCCCACCATTCGTCACCCGTTCTTTGCAACGTTTACCGCGCACCTGCAGCATGCGCTCGCCGCGCAGGGGCTGCGCACCATGCTGTGCTCCACCACCGACGAGACGGACGGCGAAATCCAATACGTCGATATGCTGCGCAGGCACATGATGGACGGCATCGTCATGTGCGCTCACACCTCGCATCCCGGCGATTATTGGACGTCCATCCACCGCCCGATCGTCGCGTTCGACCGTGTGCTTGGAAATGGTATTTCGTCGATCGGATCTGACCACGAGCAGGGTGGGCGACTGATTGCGCAGATGCTGATTCGCAATGGCGCGCGCCATGTGGTGATGATTGGCGGTCCGCGCGATCAGTTCTTCGATCTGGCGGTCCGCGGCGAAGTCGAGGAGGGGTCGTTCGATTTGGGAAAGACCACGTTCCCGACGGTGCGCTACTACCTCACGTTGGAACAGGAATTGACCTCCGCGGGCGTGAAGTATGAGTATATCGAGGCCGGTGAGGTGATGGATTTCGCCGGCTATCATCGTGCGGTCAGCCGTGCGCTTGATGGGGTGGCGACCGACGGCGTCGATGCCGTGGTCAGCTCCGATATTGGCGCGGCGTTCTGCGTGCGCGAAGCGTTGAGCCGCGGAATTTCCATTCCCGACGAGCTGCAGGTCGTCGCCTATGATGGCACGTATTTGACCGATTTGGCCGGTATGAAGCTGACCGCGGTCGCACAGGATTTCTCGGCGATCGCGCAGTCGGCGGCCGACCATATGGTGCAGGCGATCGCCAATGAAGAGGCGGCTGCGGCCAACGCCTCGCGCAAGAACATACCCAAGCCGTTCGAGCTGAACGTGCTTATTCCCATGACGCTGGTGCCAGGCGATACCACGCGTTGATGCTGCGCGTTGGAACGCTGGGTTGGGGTCGGACAGGCTGGGCTGCATAGAACACCGCATCAAACCGGTTCGACACGCGCATTCCGCTGTGTGACTGGACATCGACGCCCCTCTCGGAGGTAATATCGAACCGGTTCGATACATACGTGAGTATGCAAATACGTAAACAACAAACAGGCAGACGCGCACACATTGCACCCGCACCCATGAACCAAGGGAGGTCCCATGAAAAACAAAGTGCAGCTCATCACCTACGCCGATCGCCTCGGCGACGGCACCCTCAGCTCGATGACCGACATCCTGCGCACCCGTTTCGACGGCGTGTATGACGGCGTGCATATCCTGCCGTTCTTCACTCCATTCGACGGCGCGGATGCAGGCTTCGACCCCATCGACCACACCAAGGTCGACCCGCGCCTCGGCGGCTGGGACGATGTCGCCGAACTTTCCAAGACCCACGGCATCATGGTCGACGCCATCGTCAACCACATGAGCTGGGAATCCAAGCAGTTCCAAGACGTGCTTGAAAAGGGCGAGGAATCCGAGTATTACCCGATGTTCCTGACCATGAGTTCCGTCTTTCCGAACGGCGCGACCGAAGAGGATCTGGCCGGCATCTACCGTCCGCGCCCGGGTCTGCCGTTCACCCACTACAAGTTCGCGGGCAAGACTCGCCTGGTCTGGGTCAGCTTCACCCCGCAGCAGGTCGATATCGACACGGATTCCGACAAAGGCTGGGAATACCTGATGTCGATTTTCGACCAGATGGCCGCATCCCACGTCAGCTACATTCGTCTTGACGCCGTCGGCTACGGTGCCAAGGAAGCCGGTACCAGCTGCTTCATGACGTCGAAAACGTTCAAGCTCATCTCCCGCCTGCGCGAGGAGGGCGTCAAGCGCGGCTTGGAAATCCTCATCGAAGTGCATTCCTACTACAAGAAGCAGGTCGAGATCGCGTCGAAGGTCGATCGCGTCTACGATTTCGCCCTTCCGCCGCTGCTGCTGCATTCGCTGAATACCGGTCATGTCGAGCCGGTCGCGCATTGGACCGACATCCGTCCGAACAATGCCGTCACCGTACTTGACACGCATGATGCATCGGCGTGATCGACATCGGTTCCGATCAGCTGGACCGTTCGCTCAAGGGGCTCGTGCCGGATGAGGATGTCGACAATCTCGTCAACGCCATTCATGCGAACACTCACGGCGAATCGCAGGCCGCTACCGGTGCCGCCGCATCCAATCTTGACCTGTATCAGGTCAACAGCACCTACTATTCGGCGCTGGGATGCAACGATCAGCACTATATTGCGGCTCGCGCGGTGCAGTTCTTCCTGCCGGGCGTTCCGCAGGTCTACTATGTCGGCGCGCTTGCCGGCAAGAATGACATGGAGCTGCTGCGCAAGACCAACAATGGCCGCGATATCAATCGCCATTACTATTCCACGGCTGAGATCGACGAGAATCTGCAGCGTCCGGTGGTGAAGGCACTGAACGCGCTTGCCAAGTTCCGCAACGAGCTTGATGCGTTCGATGGCACCTTCTCGTACAGCGCCGACGGCGATACGTCCATCAGCTTCACGTGGGAGGCACGACCACTCAGCCACGCTCACGTTTGAGCCGGGCCGTGGTCTTGGTGTGGAGAACACCGCGTCCGTCGCCACGCTCGAATGGCGTGATGCCGCCGGTGAGCACCGCACGGACGATCTGATCGCCAATCCGCCGGTCGTGGCCTGATTCAGCCTCGCCTGATCCGGTCGCTGCCTGACCGCGCATAAATCCATAAATCTGTAATCGTCCTTCCTGTCACCTCTCCTTCAGGAAGGACGATTCGCATTTTCGTTTTTTTCGAGAAATCGTCTTATCGGGAAAACAATTTCCCGGGAATCAGCTGAAATCCCAGCAAAAACGGGTAAGGTGAGCTTATGTCAAAGATGTCAAAGCTTTTCGATCAAGACAACATGTTTTTCGCCATTATGGGCGTGCTGTTCGATCTGATTATTCTCAACGTGCTCACGCTGTTGTGCTGCCTGCCGGTCGTCACGGCCGGCGCATCGTTCACTGCGATGCACAGTGTGCTCTGGCGCATGGTCCGCATGAGGAAACGTATGTGGCGCGCCAGTTTTTCGACTCGTTCAAGCGCAATCTCAAGCAGTCGCTGCTGCCGTGGCTTGCGTTCCTGCTGGCGGCGATTGTGCTGGTGGTCGACGGCATGCTCGCCCGGTCCATGGGGTCGATGCGCGGGCCGCTGATGGCGTGCGTCGCGTTCATGGGATTGGTGATTATTGCGATTGCGCAGTACTTCTTCCCGCTGCTTTCTCGCTATGAGAATCCGACTTCCGAAACGTTGAAGAATGCGACGAAACTTGCGCTCGGCTTTTTCCCGCGCACCTTGTGCATGCTGGTGATTTTGGCCGCGTTCGCCGTGCTGTATGCGCAGTTTTTCATATATATGATTCCGCTGCTGATTTTGATGGGCGTCACGTTGCCGCAATACTGTTGCGCGTGGATCTACAACTGGATTTTCCGCCGTATCGACGGTGAGATCGACGCCAAGGGGCGCAAGGTAGCGCAGTCCTGAAATTGTTTGCTCGTAAAGGCGTTCCGCAGATTGCAAGTTCCGCGGAACGGCCTTTACGCGTTTTCGTCGCCTTGAGTGTCCGATTCTGGAGAATCGGACAACTGGAACGTACTTTTGGGCGCGTGAATGTCCGTTTCTCCCGAATCGGACAACTACAGGTCAAAGTGGGGTGCTTGAATGACCGATTCTGGAGAATCGGACAACCGTGGGTCTGTTTTGGTGTTCCGGTTATCCGTTTCTGGTGAATCGGACAACCGGAACATGTTTTGAGGCGCTTGGATGTCCGATTCTCCAGAATCGGACACGCTGGGGGCAGGATTAGCAGGGGAGGATGGTGGCGCTGCGGGCTGGGACGTGCAGTTGGGTGCCGTCGAAGCGTGCGGGGTTGCCGATGCTCAGCAGTACTGTTTTCTCCGCTGGTTCTTGCGATATTTCCTGCGCTAAGCCGCCAGACAGCAGTTTCACATAGTCGCTCGGCAGTGTGCAGCTTGCGTCGGTGTTTGACGGATTGATGGCGACGACGATGCGCTCGCCACCTGCTTCGCGATTAATCTTGCTGCATGTTTCACAAGGTGTTTCACAGCTGGTTTCGTGTGCTGTTCCGCTGCGTTCGCCGTCAGTTGCGTCGCGTTCGGCTTCGCCGGCCTCGGAGCTTCTCGCGTACACCAGCGGATACGCGTGATCTTCCGCGTAGAGGAACTCGATGCCTCCGTCGGCCTGCAGTGCGGGATGTGCCAGGCGTAGCGTGTTCAGTGCGCGTACGGTTTCCAGTAGCGAGTCGCTGCGTCCGGTCTGCGAAGCCACGTTCGGGCGCTCGCTGTCGCATCGATCGGCAGATACAGATCATCGGGCCGGGCTGCGGAGAATCCTGCGTTGGTTGCGCAGCTCCATTGCATTGGTGTGCGCGATCCGGTGCGCTCGTATCCGCCTTCCTTGGATTTGAGCCCGTGCATGTAGCGCATGCCGATTTCGTCGCCGTAGTAGATGAACGGGCAGCCGGGCATGGTCAGCAGAAATGTGAACGCGAGCTTCATTTCATCGGTGGTCAAGGTGTCGCGCATGCGGATCATGTCGTGATTGCCCGACGGAATGCAGATGTATCCAGGCGTTCCGGCGGTGCTGGCAAGCATGGCCGTATATGTGTCCGCAAACGCCTTGATGTCGCCGCTCGCATTGCCGACATTGTCGTTATTGCAATTTGGATTGTCTCCGTCGACGACTGAATTGCCGTTGCTGTCGCACCCGCTGCTGCCCGCGCCGTCGCATTCGCTGCGTTCGCCGTCGTGTTCCGTTTCGGCAGTTTCGGCGCTGCCCGTAGCTTCGGAAGATCCGGCCGAAAAATACGGATTCTCGCGGAACAGGTCAAGATAATGCGAGCCCGAAATGCAGCAGGAAGTCCATGTCGAATCCGGCGTGCAGCGCCTCTTCGGGGTCACCCCATTCCGATACGAGCACCGCTTCCGGGTAGGTTTCGTCCAGATGCGCTCGCACTTGCTGCCACAAGAGTTTCGTCCAATAGTGGTCGGGGTCTTCCTTGACGAGGCTGCCTGCCATGTCCACGCGGAAGCCGTCCGCTCCCAACCCGAGCCAGAAGTCCATGATGTCTTGGATGAGCAGCCGGCCCTGCACCGCTTCGGGGGAGTCGGCGGCGAACTGCCAGTCTTCGGTGACGGTGCCGAATCCGTAGTTGAGGCATGCCTGCGTGGAGAAGCAGTTCACGGCCGCCGCGTCGGGACGTTCCGCAATGCCTCCGAGGAATCCGCGGATTGATTCGTATGGCGAGTTCAGATTCGGCGATTGCGTCATCGGTCGCCAGATGTAGCGGTCGGTCCATGCGTTGCGTTCGTCCTTGCCGGATTCAAGAAACCATGGATTGTCGACCGCGGAATGCCCGGGTACGAGGTCGAGCAGTACGTGCATGCCTAGTTCGTGCGCGCGCTCGAAGAGCCGCTGCAGGTCCGCGTTGCTGCCGTAGCGTTCCGCGGCTGTGTAGTAGTCGCGTACGTCGTAGCCGGCATCGTAGAACGACGAGTCGAAGCATGGGTTGATCCAGATCGCATTGCACCCCAGATCGTGCACGTATTGCAGTTTGTCGATGATGCCTTGGAAGTCACCGATGCCGTCGCCGTTCGAGTCGTTGAATGATTGCGGATAGATTTCATAAAAGATTGCGTTGTTGAGCCAGCTTGCCATAAATCCTCCTGTTTTCGCATCTTTGCTGTTGGTCTACCGATGTATCGCAACGTTGGAAACGTCGGTCACTGCTTTTCCGTCATTATAGCCCGTGAAGACACTTTTTAGGGGTGTATGGAATGCCAATGTTTGCAATACGTCAATCGATTGACGCGACACGCCGACGGATGGCACTGTGCACAAGGTTTCTCGAACCGGTTTGACAACTCTCGAACCGGTTTGATATCCTGTATACCAAGGACGGAGAGATTCCGACAACGCGAGTCGGGGATTCACCTTCCTTTATCACCTCATTGGGCAGGGCTGCTCGGTGAATAGTGGATAGAAAGGGATTGGAAAATGAGCAAGTTCTCTTCTTGGAAGAAGGCTGGCACCGCTATTGTTGCAACGCTGATGACCGTTGGCATGCTGGAGCATGCGGATCGTCGTCCAGCTCCAGCGGCACCAAGATCACCATCTTCAACTCCAAGGTTGAAATCGAAAGCCAAATGGAAGACATGGCTGCGAAGTACTCCAAGGAAAAGGGTGTGGACGTTGAGGTCTACTACTCCAACGACACCGTCGCAGCGCATCTCGCCACCAAGTACGCATCCAAGGATCCGTACACCATCTCCATGGTCGACGCCAAGGACATCTACTCCTTGGCTGAAGAGCACGCCGTCGATCTGTCCGACCAGGATTGGGTCAAAGACACCGACTACGCATCAGCATTAACGGCAAGACCTACGGCTTCCCGGTCTCCATCGAAGCCCGTGGCTGATCTACAATGCTGACGCCATCAAGCAGGTCACCGGTAAGGAATTCAAGCCTGAGAACTACAAGACCCTTGACGAGTTCAAGGATCTCATCGACGAGCTCAAGGCCGGCGGCATGGAATCCCCGACCGGTGTCATGAAGGAAGACTGGTCCCTCGCCGGGCACTTCCTGCCAGAAGTCTACGAGGAGCAGGAAGATCCGGACGCCTTCTGCCATGAGCTCAAGGACGGCAAGGTTGACCTCAGCTCCAACGCCAAGTGGAACTCCCTGATGGACTTCTTCGACGTGATGAAAGACAACAACTACGCCAAGTCCTCCGCCATCTCCGCCGAGCGTGAGGTGACCGAGCAGAAGCTGGCTGAAGGTGAAATCGCCTTCATGTTCGGCGGCAACTGGGATTGGTCCGTGCTGAACCAGTACGATTACACCGAGAACATGGGTCTCATGCCGGTTCCGCAGAACACTGATGACGGCTCCAATGAGAAGCTCGTCGGCGGCGGCTCCAAGTACTTCTTCATCGACTCCTCCGACAACACCTCCGACGAACAGCGCCAGGCCGCCAAGGACTTCCTGAACTGCTCGCCGAAGATAAGCAGGCCAGGAGTCATCTCCACTGATGCTGCTCTGATCTCCCCATTCAAGAACAACGAGATCGAAGCATCCGATCCGCTGGGCAAGTCCGTGAGTCCTACGCTGACGCCGGCAAGCTGATCGACAACTACAACTACCTGCCTGACGACCACTTCTCTGTGCTCGGCGCCGCCTTCCAGAAGTGGCTCGCAGGTGAAGAGGACCGTGCAGGCCTCGCTCAGGACATCCAGGACTACTGGAAGACCGCTAAGTTCACCGGCGCAACCGCCTGAACTTCCAAATAATGCACCATGATGCAGGGTCCGCCGCTTCCTTCCTGCGGCGGACCTTACATCCCCGGCACGTATGGGATCCATCATGAAACAGAATAAGCTTTCCTATAAAATCGGCCAGTTTCTGATGTTCGGTGGTCCGGCGACGATTCTTTTCTTCGCCGTGGTGATCCTGCCGTTCTTCTATGGCCTCTATCTGACACTTACCAGCTGGGACGGCGTTTCGACAACGAAGCCGTTCGTCGGTCTCGAAAACTACAAGGCGGCTCTTGCCGACACCGCATATTGGCAGTCGCTTGGACGCACCTTCATCTACTCCGTCATCGCCGTCATCCTCACCAACATCGTCGCCTTTCTGCTGGCCTACCTCGTGACCAGCGGCATCAAGGGCCAGAACTTCTTCCGTGCGGGCTTCTTCATTCCGAACCTCATCGGCGGCATCGTTCTGGGCTACGTGTGGAAGTTCGTCTTCAACCGCGCATTCGTGGCCATCGCCGAAGTGGCGACGCAAACAGACCACGCATCGCTGCTCTCCACGCCAAACGGCGCAATGTTCTGCTTGATCCTCGTTTCGGTCTGGCAGTACGCAGGCTACATGATGCTGATTTACGTGGCAGGCTTCATGAGCGTTGACCAGAGCCTGAAGGAAGCGGCCATGATCGATGGCTGCAACAAGGGCAAGGCCATGTGGCACGTGGTCATCCCGCTGATGCGCTCCTCCTTCGTGCAGTGCATCTTCCTGAGCACCACCCGTTGCTTCATGGTGTACGACCTGAACCTTTCGCTTACCAAGGGCGAACCGTTCAACCAGTCGGTGCTCGCGGCAATGCACGTCTACAACCAGGCATTCGTTTACAAGAACTATGGCACCGGTCAGGCGGAGGCGTTGGTCCTCTTCATCGTCTGCGCAGTGATCGGCATGCTGCAGGTGTACTTCGGCAAGAAGGGTGAGGTGGCAGCATAATGAAGGGTCAAACCAGCACTCGCACCAAGGTTCTGCATGCACTGATGATCGTCGTTCTGACGATTCTGCTGCTGCTGTTCATCGCACCGTTCATTCTGGTCGTGATCAACGTCTTCAAGACCAAGGCGGACATCAACACCGCTCCGCTGGCACTGATCGGCAAGCACGGGTTCACCCTGGAGAACTTCCCCAGGGCAATGGACAAGATGAACTTCGTCACCGTGTTCGGCAACTCCGCGGTCATCACCATCAGCGCAACCATACTGACCATCCTGTTCTCCGCGATGTGCGCATACGTGATCGTGCGCAACCCCTCGTGGAAGTTCGGCGGCATGGTGTTCGCACTTATGGTGGCCTCCATGGTCATTCCGTTCCAGGTGCTCATGGTCCCGCTCGTGTCCGTCTACGGCGGCCTGCTTGACGTGTTGAACAGTCGTATCACGCTGATCCTCATGCACACCGGCTTCTCGGTCTCCCTGGCGGTGTTCATGTTCCACGGTGCGATCAAGACGAACATTCCGAACGAACTTGAGGAAGCGGCCAGCATCGACGGCTGTTCCAAGTGGCGCACCTTCTGGACGATCGTGTTCCCGCTGCTCAAGCCGACCGTCGCTACCGTCGCCATCATCGACGCATGGCGTTCTGGAACGACTACCTGCTGCCGTCCCTGGTGCTGGGCCGTCGCGAACTGTACACCATCCCGATCGCAACCCAGATCTTCTACGGCACCTACTCCAACGATATCGGCCTGATCATGGCGGCCCTGCTGCTGGCCATGCTGCCGATCCTCATCCTGTACCTGTTCCTGCAGCGCTACATCGTCGAAGGCGTGACCTCCGGCGCAGTCAAGGGCTGATCGAACGGTACGGAATCCGCAATCATAACTGAACAGACTCACACAACCGGTCCGGATGCGAAGCGATAATCGCATCCGGGCTTTTCTTATGCGATATCGATTCTTATGCGATATCGATATTGAGATTGCCATCGCATGTTTCTGCTGTCTGACAGGACGTATTGATATGGTTGATTTCGCCGAAAGAATCGCTCGAATGCACTGGTGCAGTGTGTCCGGGCGATTTTCATATGTGCTGAATATCGTGTGACATTTCGAAACGAGCAACGAAATAGAAGCAAGAACGAGAAGCGACGATACAAAACAGGAAAAACAGGAATAGAAATAAGAGATGACTGAAGACAATCAACATAATGCAGGTGAGCAGCAGACTCCAATGCAGCCGCAGCCGCTGCCGGGCCAGGTGTTCGTGCGCCCCGGTATCGATGACCGTCCCGATTACGAAAAAACGCTGACCGAAGAGACCAAAGCGGCCCTGAAGCGCTTGGCCGTACAGCAGAATCCGCGCGTGCCCGAGGCTTCCAACGAGCGTCCGGAAGTGCAGCAGACCCTCATCAACACGGAAGGCGGCTCCCCGCTGACCGCGTTCGCCCATCTCGACGCCGCTGTGCCGAACCTCGAATCGTCGTTCCTTGACCTGCGCGATCCGATGACCGCGCCCGACGGCACCACGCCCACCAAACCGCAGGTGCATCGTCTCACCGCCGGCTTCGCGCTTGGTGCGCTGCTGTTCACCGCGCCGATGGCCGCGCTCAACTCTGTGCTCATTCCGCAGACCATCAGCCGTCTTTCCGGCACCGACCGCGTCACCGATCTGGCGCTGCTCAGCGTCGTCGGCACGTTGTTGACGTTCCTGATGAACGCGTGGATTTCCGTCGGATCCGACCATTCGTACTGCCCGCTGGGCCGCCGCACCCCGTGGATCATCGCCGGCACGGTGCTGACCGCCACGTCGGTGGCGATTCTTTCCGCATGCGATTTCATGCCGTTGGTCATCGTGTTCTGGCTGTTTACGCTGATCGGACATGCGATGGTATCGATGCCGCTGGCGGCCGCTTTCGGTGAGCGCGTGCCTGACAAGTTCCGTGATCGTGCGGACGCGTGGCGTGGCGTTGGCCAAGCGTTCGGCCAGGTGTTGGGCATTATCGCGGCCGTTTCGATTACGTGGCTGCCGACGATTCCGGTTGGGATGCACCACGCGTTTCGCCATGATGGTGTTTGCGTTGTGCCTGGTGGTGGCTGGTGTGGCTACGTTGCTGGTGTTGCCGTTTGAGGGTTCCAGCAGCTATTTGCCTCGTGAGGGTGTGAAGAAGGGCGATTATTTTTCGCAGTATCGTCCGCCGAAGGGCGCTCCGAAGTTCTTCATTGCGTTTGCCGCGCGCATGTTTGCCATCGCAGCCACTTCCGGCATTGCGATTTACCAGTGGTATCTTGCGCAGGATGGTTTGGGTGATGTTTCGCAGGTCACCATGTTTGGTTTGTCCGGAGCGGCTGCGGTTATGTCGATGATGGCCGTTGCCGCGTTCGTCGGCTCGCTGTTGGCTGCGCTGCTGCTTGGCGCATCGCCCGCGCTTTCAAAGATTCCCGTATTCCCGCGATTGCCGCCTGCTTGTTATTTGTGGTTGCTGTGGTGCTTCCGTTGACGCCGATCGATAGTGCGTATGGCGGTCGCGCTGTATTGCGCTGTTTGCAGGTTTCGCGTATGTGGTGTATGACGGCGTGAGCAAGGTTGAATCTTGCGACGTTGCCGGATGTGCGTTCCGTTGGTCGTTCGTTGGCTGCGTTCAGTTTGGCGAATACGTTCGGTTCGTTGATTGGCGCTGTCGTTTGCGCGATTGCGATTGCGGTGACTGGCGAGTATCTGCTGATTTTCGCTGTTGCCGCCGGTTGCATGGCTGTTGCGGGCGTGCTGACGTTGCTGCTGAAATGATTTGGATGACCTGAGATAATCCGAAAAACGAATATCAAATTCAAAATTGCGCGTCCACATAGTGAACCTTTAGTAGAAAGGGTCTGTGGACGCGCTTATCTTTACGGCTTAGTTCGAGCGGATAATCCGCCGAATACAAGACTTTGCGAAAGGAGGTTCGCCACGATGAACGGAATGGTTGCACGCGTACTGCTGTCCGCACGAATTATTATTCCGCTTTCGTTGGCGGACTGATTCGAGCAATGCAGCTTCAATCCCTCGCCAACGGAGGCAGGGTTTGAGGCGCGCAAAACACACACGTTGATGGCCCTGCATGCTGCGGGGTCTTTTTGTTGCCGCCCACAAGGCGTAAGGCAACGAAATGAAGACTGCACACAAGAGAATAGAAGAAAGACGTTATCGGCGCATGTTGGGAGCCGGCAACGCATGACAGACGTAACAGGAGTAATCCAATGAGTGCAGTCGAAGCAGCCGCTGGCAAAGCGCAGGCAATGGTGCGCGATTCGGTGAAAACCGTTATCGCCGCTTCCATGGTCGGCACCGCCATTGAGTTCTACGACTTCTACGCATACGGCACCGCCGCTGCGAACTATTTCCCGAAGGTGTTCTTCGGAGACACCACCAATCCGACTGTCGCACTGCTGGCCAGCCTGCTGACCTTCGCCATCGCGTTCATCGCACGCCCGCTCGGATCCTTGGTGTTCGGCCATTTCGGCGACCGCATGGGCCGCAAGACCACGCTGGTGGTTTCGCTGTTGACCATGGGCATCGCCACGTTCCTGATCGGCTGCCTGCCGACTTACAGCCAGTGGGGCATTGTGGCTGTCGCCGCGCTGTGCCTGTGCCGTTTCGTGCAGGGCATCGGTCTGGGCGGCGAATGGTCGGGTGCCGCTTTGGTGGCCACCGAGAACGCTCCGGAAGACAAGCGCGCGCTGTATGGCTCCTTCCCGGAATTGGGCGCTCCGATCGGTTTCTTCCTGTCGAACGGTACCTACTTCCTGTTGGAAACGTTCAACGATGACGATGCGATGCTGGCATGGGGCTGGCGTGTGCCGTTCCTGCTGTCCGCAGTGCTGGTGATCGTCGGCCTCGTCGTGCGCGTGCAGATGGAGGAGACCCCGATCTTCCGCATGGCCCAGGAGCAGAAGAAGGTCGTCAAGTCCCCGTTGACCGAAGTGTTCAAGAAGAGCTGGAAGGAAGTCATCCAAGCCACGTTCCTGGTGGCCGTCACCTACACGCTGTTCTACACGCTGGCAACCTGGTCCCTCGCTTGGGGCACCAAAACCGTCGAGCAGGGCGGCGGAGACCTTGGTTTCACCAATCGTGAATACCTGCTCATGCTGATGCTTGCCATCTGCGTGTTCGCCGCGTTCATCGTCATTTCCTGCGTGAACGCCGATAAATTCGGCCGCAAGCGCGTGATCGTCATCTCGTCCTGCTGCCTCGTGGCATTCGCGCTGCTCTTCCCGTTCCTGCTTGATCCGTCGGTCGTCGGCCAGCGTAACTTCGCCGCCAACCTGCTGTTCCTATGCATCGGCTTCGCGTTGATGGGCACCGCATTCGGTCCGATCGGCGCGTTCCTGCCGGAGCTGTTCGACGCCAACGTGCGTTATTCCGCTCCGGCATCGGCTACAACCTGGCCGCCATCGTCGGCGCGGCATTCGTGCCGACCATCGCCACTTGGCTGTCCCACCACTGGGGTGTGCACTCCGTCGGTCTGTACCTCGGCGTGATGGCCGTGTGCTGCCTTGTTGCGGTGCTGAGCTGCAAGGAGACTAAGGATGTTGATTTCACCAAGTGATCAATCGCCAAGTGCCGTTTGACCGGCTATTCAGCGACGTGTCAAGATGACATCGACGGAAGCCTTACTAAAAACGTTTGACGCGAATATAACCACTATGTGAACGTCAGCAACCAATATAAAGAAAGCGGGACTAAAACAGTTCCGCAGGAGAGGCGGGGTGGTTCCTCGGACACAATCCGGGGGGAGTAATCTCCTAGGAACCATCGCCCGCTGTGAACAACCGAAACAAGAATTAAATATCGCGAGTTTGTTCGGGAATGCAAGTCCCGAATCGCTATAAAAAGAAAAATAAAGGAGCGCCTATTATGGCAGCAACTATCTGGTACGAGAAGGATGCCGATCTGTCCGTGTTCGATGGCAAGAAGGTGGCCATCCTCGGTTACGGTTCCCAGGGTCACGCCCACGCGCTGAACCTGCGCGATTCCGGTGTGGATGTCGTCGTCGGCCTGCGTCCTACCTCTAAGTCCGTGGAATACGCCAAGGAGCAGGGCCTCGAGGTCAAGCCTGTTGCCGAGGCCGTTGCCGAAGCCGACGTTGTGATGATCCTGCTGCCTGACCAGTACCAGGCCGCCGTGTACAAGAAGGACGTTGAGCCGAACCTGAAGCCGGGCGCTGCTCTGGCTTTCGCTCACGGCTTCAACATCCACTACGGCTACATCAAGCCGTCCGAGGATCATCCGGTGTTCATGGTCGCCCCGAAGGGCCCGGGCCACAATCGTTCGTCGTGAGTACGCCGCCGGCCGTGGCGTTCCGGTCGTTGTGGCTGTGGAGCAGGATCCGGATGGCAAGACCTGGCCGCTGTGCCTGGCTTACGCCAAGGCTCTGGGCGCTCTGCGCGCAGGCGCCATCAAGACCACCTTCACCGAGGAGACCGAAACCGATCTGTTCGGTGAGCAGGACGTGCTCATGGGTGGCATCAACACCTGTGCGATATGGGCTTCGATGTGCTGACCGAGGCTGGCTACCAGCCGGAGATCGCCTACTTCGAGGTGTTCCACGAGCTGAAGATGCTGGTGGATCTGGCCAACGAGGGTGGTCTGAACAAGGCTCGCTGGAGCTGCTCCGACACCGCTCAGTACGGCGATTACACCTCCACCGTCATCACTGAAGAGACCAAGAAGCGCATGCAGTACCAGCTCAAGCGCATTCAGGACGGCTCCTTCGCCAAGGAGTTCATGGATGATCAGGCCGCGGGCGCTCCGAAGTTCAAGGAGCTGCAGGAAGAGTACAGCCACCCGCACCTGGAGACCGTTGGTCCGAAGCTGCGCGCCATGTTCTCTTGGAACAACCAGACGGACGCCGATGCCGATATGGCCGAGTCCTTCAACGGCAAGATCGCTCGTACCCAGGTTCAGTGATTTCGCTGTAGCGGCTGCATGTTAAGGGCCGATGAATAACGTAGTAGCGCAATACACGCGAAACGTGTTGGAAGCCACCGTCTCACCGCGGTGGCTTCTTTTTTGTTGCTGTGTTGTTTTATGACTGGGATATTTCGTATGCGGGATCGCAGTACTGATTGTCGGGGGAGCCGCACGGCTAGGCGGTGGCCCACTTTGTGGACTCAATGCTTATTTAGGAAGGGACGGGAGTAGGATAGACCCCAGTTTGCAGGACAAAATCCATGCACAAAAACACGCGAATTCATCTGCGAATGGTAGAAACCCGAGCGCCGGGAGGCGTTCACCCCACTACATAAAAAGGAGTGCCAAGTACAATGGCTGCACAAATCTGGTACGAGAACGACGGCGATCTCTCGGTCCTCGAAGGTAAGAAGGTTGCCATCATCGGTTACGGTTCCCAGGGTCATGCTCACGCTCTGAACCTGCGCGATTCCGGTGTGGACGTCGTCGTTGGCCTGCGTCCGACCTCCAAGTCCGTCGAGCACGCCAAGGAGCAGGGTCTGGAAGTCAAGTCCGTTCCGGAAGCTGCTGCTGAGGCCGATATCATCATGATTCTGGCTCCGGATCAGTACCAGCGCACCATCTGGCCAATGACATCGAGCCGAACATCAAGCCGGGTGCAGCTGTTGCTTTCGCTCACGGCTTCAACATCCACTACGGCTACATCAAGCCGTCCGAGGATCATCCGGTGTTCATGGTCGCCCGAAGCCCGGGCCACATCGTGCGTCGTGAGTACGCCAACGGCCGTGGCGTTCCGGTCGTCGTGGCCGTGGAGCAGGATCCGCGCGGCGACGCTTGGGACATCACCCTGGCTTACGCCAAGGCTCTGGGCGCTCTGCGTGCAGGCGCCATCAAGACCACCTTCACCGAGGAGACCGAGACCGATCTGTTCGGCGAGCAGAATGTGCTCATGGGCGGCGTTGAACAAGCTTGTTGAAATGGCTTCGAGTCCTCACCGACGCCGGCTACCAGCCTGAAATCGCCTACTTCGAGGTCTGCCACGAGTTGAAGATGCTCGTCGACCTCATGAACGAGGGTGGTCTGAACAAGGCTCGCTGGTCCTGCTCCGACACCGCCCAGTACGGCGACTACACCAACACCTGCATCGACGAGCACGTGCGTGAGCGCATGCAGTACCACCTGCAGCGCATCCAGGACGGCTCCTTCGCCAAGGAGTTCATCGAGGACCAGGACGCTGGCGCTCCGAAGTTCAAGGCTCTGCAGGAAGAGTACGGCAACGTCCGCATCGAGACCGTCGGTCCGAAGCTGCGCGCCATGTTCTCCTGGAACAACGGCAAGGATGACGACGCTGATATGGCCACCTTCACCGGCAAGATCGCCCGTGGCTGATGTGCTCATTCGGCTAATCGCTGAGTCTTTTACAAGACCGCTGCCCTTACGGGTGACGGTCTTTTTTGTATGTTCTGTCGCATATTGTTCTAGGATAGATATGTACGGTTTCTTACGGTTTTTCTATAGGAGAGATGTCATGGTCACTGCGACTGGTCCCGCACCTGGTTCTGAAATGACAACGTCGGCTGAACCTACCGAAGACCGTAGCACGTCAGGAGTTCTGCACGTCGCCGCGATTTTCGCCTCGCATATGGTGTTGCAGCGTAACAAGCCCATCGCCGTGTTCGGCGCGCTTGATGCCGATTGCGCCGGACTTGAGGTTTCCGCGGA
>ENA-OQAN01000652-OQAN01000652.1-human-gut-metagenome-genome-assembly--contig:-NODE-652-length-17459-cov-1.839141_pt1 | contig 17459 bp, 18 predicted proteins | sample MGYA00242735_ERZ504527 | MGnify/ENA primary metagenome ERZ504527 (study PRJEB26092, sample SAMD00036230) | human gut metagenome | host: Homo sapiens | study: EMG produced TPA metagenomics assembly of... | reverse complement strand
CTTTTCCGTAAACCGTATGCTGACAGCAGAGTGCCACAAACAGCGTATGGAGCGAGGCTTAAGCTTCCTGGAATTTAACTACATGATCATGCAGAGCTACGACTTCTACATGCTGTATCAGAAATACGGCTGCACCATGCAGTTCGGCGGTGATGACCAGTGGAGCAACATGCTTGGCGGTACCGAGCTAATCCGCCGTAAGCTTGGCAAGGATGCCTATGCCATGACCATCACACTGCTTCTCAATTCTGAGGGCAAAAAGATGGGAAAAACACAGTCTGGAGCTGTATGGCTTGATCCGAATAAGACATCCCCGTTCGATTTCTACCAGTACTGGAGAAATGTAGACGATGCTGACGTCATCAAATGTATGCGTCTTCTTACTTTCCTTCCTCTTGAGGAGATCGACGAGATGGCCAAATGGGAAGGCAGCGAGCTGAACAAAGCCAAGGAGATCCTTGCATACCAGCTGACAGAGCTTGTACACGGTGAGGAGGAAGCCAAGAAAGCACAGGAGGGTGCCCGCGCACTGTTCTCAGGTGCAGATACTTCTCATATGCCTACAACAGAGCTTTCAGAGGAAGATTTTGACGAGGAAGGAAAAATCGACCTGATCACACTTCTTGTAAAAGCAGAGCTAGTACCAAGCCGTTCCGAGGGTCGCCGTGCGATCCAGCAGGGTGGTGTATCCATCGATGGTGAGAAGCTCACCGATATTTACCATACGGTTGAGAAGGATGCTTTTGCAGGGGACGGGATCGTTCTGAAACGAGGCAAGAAAAAATTCAAAAAGATCTGTGTAAAATAATTTCCCATATCTGTGACATTTCCGGGATAAAGCTACGGCATTCCGTAAATGCTGACAGGTAGGGTTGACACAAGGAGGATAACAACATGAAAAAGTACGGAGTGAACGAACTTCGTAAGATGTTCCTTGACTTTATGGAGAGCAAGGGCCATCTTGTAATGAAAAGCTTTTCCCTGGTTCCTCAGGGAGATAAGAGTCTTCTGCTGATCAATGCAGGTATGGCTCCGCTGAAACCATATTTTACAGGTGCTGAGAAGCCGCCAAGAACAAGAGTGACAACCTGCCAGAAATGTATCCGTACCGGAGATATCGAAAATGTAGGTAAAACCGCACGTCATGGTACTTTCTTTGAAATGCTTGGTAACTTCTCTTTTGGTGATTACTTCAAGAAAGAAGCCATCCACTGGTCTTGGGAGTTTCTTACTGAGGTTGTAGGGCTTGATGCAGACCGTCTCTACCCATCCATTTACCTGGATGATGAGGAAGCCTTCAATATCTGGAACAAAGAAGTAGGGATTCCGTCTGAACGTATTTTCCGTTTCGGAAAAGAGGATAACTTCTGGGAGCATGGCGCAGGTCCATGCGGTCCATGCTCTGAGATCTACTATGACCGTGGCGAAAAATACGGCTGTGGCAAACCCGGATGTACGGTAGGCTGCGACTGCGACCGTTACATGGAAGTATGGAACAACGTTTTCACACAGTTCGAGAACGATGGAAACGGAAACTACACAACCCTGAAACAGAAAAACATCGATACCGGTATGGGACTTGAGCGTCTTGCTGTAGTTGTTCAGGATGTTGATTCTATTTTTGATGTAGATACAATTTGTGCACTTCGTAATCTTGTATGCGAGATCGCACATAAAGAATATGAGAAAAACTATGCAGATGACGTTTCCATCCGTCTGATCACGGACCATATCCGTTCCGCAACATTTATGATCTCCGATGGAATCATGCCAACCAATGAGGGACGTGGATATGTTCTCCGCCGTCTGATCCGCCGCGCAGCACGTCACGGACGTCTTCTTGGCATCGAGGGAACTTTCCTTGCAAAATTAAGTGCACAGGTGATCGAGAGCTCCAAAGCCGGATATCCGGAGCTTGAGGAGAAGAAAGAGTTCATCTTCCGTGTACTGACAAATGAGGAGAATCAGTTCAACAAAACTATCGATCAGGGACTTCGTATCCTTTCCGACATGGAAGAGGATATGAAAAAAGCAGGTGAAAAGACTCTTTCCGGTGACAACGCATTCAAGCTTTATGATACGTACGGATTCCCTCTTGACCTTACAAAAGAGATCCTTGAGGAAAAAGGCTACGGCATTGACGAGGAAGGCTTCCAGAAAGCAATGGAGGAACAGAGAGTCAAGGCACGTACTGCCCGTGAAGTAACCAACTATATGGGTGCAGACGCAACCGTATACGATGATATTGATGTAAACGTGACAACAGAATTCGTCGGCTACGATCATCTTACCTTTGATTCCAAGGTTACTGTCCTTACCACAGAAACAGAGATCGTAGATTCTCTCACAGAGGGACAGAAGGGTACCGTATTTGTAGAGCAGACTCCTTTCTATGCAACAATGGGTGGACAGGAAGGTGATACCGGTGTGATCGAGACTGCAAACGGTAAATTTGTTGTTGAGGACACCATCAAACTCCGCGGCGGTAAATTCGGCCACGTAGGACATATGGAATCCGGTATGATTTCCTCAGGTGAGACAGTATCCCTGAAGGTAAACGAAGAAGCAAGAAAAGATACCGAGAAAAACCACAGTGCAACACATCTTCTTCAGAAAGCACTGAAGACCGTTCTTGGTTCCCACGTAGAGCAGAAGGGTTCTCTGGTAACTCCGGACAGACTTCGTTTTGACTTTGCTCATTTTCAGGCTATGACAGCAGAAGAACTCCAGGCAACAGAAGAGCTTGTAAACAAAGAGATCCAGGCAGGTCTTGATGTTCATACAGATGTCATGGATGTGGAAGAAGCCAAGAAATCCGGAGCAATGGCTCTCTTTGGTGAGAAATATGACCAGAAGGTACGTGTAGTATCCATGGGAGACTTTTCCAAAGAGCTCTGTGGTGGTACTCATGTAAAGAATACAAGCTCCATCATGCTCTTTAAGATCGTGTCCGAATCCGGTATCGCAGCTGGTGTACGCCGTATTGGGGCACTTACCGGCAAAGCAGTTATCGAATACTACAGAAAGCAGGAAGAGCTTCTCCATGAGGCTGCAAAAGCATTAAAGGCCAATACAGCCGAGGTTGTAGAAAGATCAGTCACCTGCAGGCTGAGGTAAAGGCTCTTCAGAGCGAAAATGAATCCCTCAAGAGCAAAGCTGCCCAGAGTGCACTTGGCGATGTCATGGATAAAGTCGTTGAAGTAAACGGCGTAAAACTCCTTGCAGCCAAAGTTGAGGGCGTTGACATGAACGGTCTCAGAGACCTGGGTGATAAACTGAAAGAGCAGCTTGGCGAAGGTGTTGTCCTTCTTGCAGCAGTAAACGACGGCAAGGTTAATCTTCTTGCAATGGCAACGGATGCAGCTCAGAAAGCAGGCGCTCATGCAGGAAACCTGATCAAAGCAGTGGCAACGATCGTTGGCGGTGGCGGCGGCGGACGTCCGAACATGGCACAGGCCGGCGGAAAGAAATCCGGAAAAAGCCCAGGAAGCTATGGAGCAGCAGCAGGAATCCTTGAAAAACAGCTCACAAAAATAACAAAGTTGTGCGTGATTTACAGTTTTGACATTTTTTTTCATAAAAATCGAAAAAGATGTTGACGAAAGCACTTGTTATGCTATATAATAACACTCGTGCAAGAAAAATACCCAGACAGTTGTATTTTAGCACAATCTACAACTGGAGGAGGTTAGGTGTGAGTCTATGTCAAACGTTATCGTAAAAGAAAACGAGACTTTAGATAGCGCTCTTCGCAGATTCAAGAGAAGCTGTGCAAAAGCAGGTATCCAGCAGGAAATCCGCAAAAGAGAGCATTACGAGAAACCAAGCGTTCGTCGTAAGAAAAAATCTGAAGCCGCAAGAAAACGTAAATATAATTAATTGTGCGCAAAAATCCCTGGCTGTATGGTCAGGGATTTTTAATTAAATAGAAACAGGAACGTTTGACGAAGGAAAGAAATATGAATTTGTTTATTAAACTGATTATCAAACCATTGCGATCGCTCCTTAAATTATTATTTAATCGAATTTTTTATGTAGCTCTGGCTCTTGTTGTGCAGCTGGCATGGCTGTTGATCGCCCTTTTCCGGCTTATGGAATACTCCAGATGGGTGACGATCGGAATGCAGGCCATAGGTTTTCTGGTTGTTCTGTGGATCGTAAATAAAAAGATCAATCCATCTTATAAGCTCGCCTGGACGATGCTGATCCTTATTTTTCCGGTATTTGGTGTTTCCCTGTACCTTCTTTTCGGTAAGTCACGGATCGGCGCTGTAATGGAGCAGCATTATCAGAATCTTATTGATGAAACTGCTGAATACCTGGAAGGCTCAGAGCTCACAAGAAAACGTTTAAACGAAGACGACCGTTCCATGAGGATCCAGTCGGATTACATCTGGCAGTATTCAAGATATCCGGTTCACGAGAATACCACAGCAGAGTATTTTCAGGTAGGAGATGATATGTTTCCGGTTCTGGTGCATGAACTGGAGCAGGCAAAGCATTTTATTTTTATCGAATATTTCATCATAAATGATGGGGTAATGTGGCAGACGATCCTTAATATCCTTGAAAAAAAGGCTAAAGAAGGAGTGGATGTCCGACTGATCTATGATGGCTTCGGCTGCTTACCACATTGCCATACAAGTATGATCAGGAGATGCGCCGGCGAGGAATCAAATGCGAAGTATTCAACCGGTTCCGTCCGATTCTTAATATAATCCAGAATAACCGTGACCACCGTAAGATCTGTGTGATCGATGGCTGGACCGGTTTTACCGGTGGCATCAACCTGGCTGACGAATATATCAATCAGCGAAAACGGTTTGGCCACTGGAAGGATACAGCCGTTATGCTGAAAGGAGAAGGCGTCTGGAATATGACAGCTATGTTCCTATATATGTGGGGAATCGTTACCAGAACAGATACTTCTCTTGATTTCGGAAATTATGTTCCGCACAGGTGGCACCCCAACGAATTTCCGGGAAGTGGTTATGTCCAGCCATTCTGCGATTCCCCCCTGGACGATGAGATCGTAGGAGAGAACGTTTATCTTAATATTATCAATCGCGCCAAAAACTATGTTTATATCTGCACACCATATCTAATCATAGATAATGAGATGATGACCGCCTGTGCCTCGCTGCAAAAAGCGGTGTGGATGTCCGGATCATGACACCAGGTATCCCGGACAAAAAAATGGTCTTCCTGCTGACACAGTCTTATTATAAACAGCTTCTGGAAGCAGGTGTAAAGATCTACGAATACCAGCCGGGATTTTTACATGCAAAATCTTTTGTCTGTGATGACAAAGTAGGCGTCGTAGGAACCATAAATCTGGATTACCGAGCCTTTATCTGCATTTTGAAGATGGTGTCTGGATGTATAAGAATGATGTGATCCTGGACATCCGGGATGATTTTACAGAAACCCTGGAGTACTGTGATCCCATTGATCTGGCATTCTGCCAGAAGAGAAATATTGTGTACGTGTCATTCAGAACGTATTGAGAGTTTTTGTCACCGCTATTATAAAAACTCTTTGACAGACAACTGTAAATTCTGTATGATATATCAGACGGGAGTTCAATGCTCCCGTCTGATATTGTCTAAAGAAAAATAATTTATAGATACATATGAAATTTTTAGTTATTGGAGGAATTGATTTGAGCCAGAACAAAGAAACAGAGATCCAGCTTCAGTACATTGAAAAATGTAAAGAGCTTCTTGCCAAAAGCAGTACGAAACATCCCACCTTCCACATCCAGAACGAAGGATGCCAGATGAACTCCATCCAGACAGAGTCTATTGCGGCCATCATGGAAAAAATGGGATATGAAATGGTAGATACCGAGGATGCTGATGCAGTTGTATTTAACACCTGCACAGTCCGGGAAAATGCCAATCAGAAGATCTATGGACATCTTGGACATTTAAAGAGCATCAAACGGGAGCACCCGGATATGAAGATCGTACTGTTCGGATGTATGATGCAGGAGCATCACGTAGTAGAAAAGATCCGCAAGGATTATAAATATGTAAATCTTGTATTCGGAACCCATAATATCCACAAATTCCCGGAGCTTTTTTACCGGACGCTGCAGACCGACGACCAGATCATTGATATCTGGAAGGAATCCGATGAGATCGTAGAGGGCATGCCAACTTCCCGCAAATACTCCTTCAAAACAGGAGTCAGCGTAATGTTTGGCTGCAATAACTTCTGCAGCTACTGCATCGTTCCTTATGTCCGCGGCCGCGAAAAGAGCCGCGAGCCACAGGCCATCATCCGCGAGATCGAGGAACTGGTCACAGATGGCGTTACTGAGATCATGCTTCTTGGTCAGAATGTAAACTCCTACGGAAAAACTCTGGAAACACCGGTAACCTTTGCAGAACTTCTGAAAGAAGTGGAAAAGATCGAAGGACTGAAGCGTATCCGTTTTATGACTTCCCATCCGAAGGACCTGTCCGATGAGCTGATCCAGACCATGGCAGAGAGCCAGAAGATCTGTCACCATCTGCATCTTCCGCTGCAGTCCGGAAGCAGCAGAGTCTTAAAGGAAATGAACCGCCGTTACGACAAGGAGAAATATCTGGAGCTGGTAGATAAAATCCGTAAGGCGATCCCGGATATTTCGCTGACAACAGATATCATGGTCGGATTTCCGGGAGAAACAGAAGAAGATTTCCAGGAAACACTGGATGTTGTAAGAAAAGCAAATTACGATACTGCCTTCACATTTATTTATTCCAAACGAAGCGGAACCCCTGCAGCCGGCATGGAAAATCAGGTGCCGGAGGATGTGGTAAAAGACCGTTTCAGCCGTCTTCTTACCCTGGTACAGGAAAAGGGCCGGGAAAATTCCTCCCGTTTCCAGGGAAGCGTACAGGAAATCCTGGTAGAAGACGAAAACCGGGAGAAGGGTACTCTTACAGGCCGTACCCAGCATAATCTTCTGGTTCATTTCCCGGGAGAAAAAGATCTCATCGGCAAATATGTAAAAGTAAGCTGGATACCTGCAAGGGATTCTATTATTTCGGACATATCGTGGAAGAGTAGAATTATAGACAAGTCCTCACCCACTGCTTATTGTTTTTCGTAACTCCGTTGGGGACTTACCCGATTCGGCTAATTATAAGTTTATATTGCCCGCTCATTGCCAATATTGGATGAGCGGGCTTTTTTTATTAAAAAAATACTGTTTTCTATTGACAAATACCCCATGAGGTATATATTATTCCATATAAACAGGATACCCCATGAGGTATTTATGGGAAAGGAGAGACAGCTTATGTCTGAAAAGAAAGTCTGTCCCTGCTGCTGTGAAAAACACACTGCACGTTCAGAAGAGGAGAAAAAAAAAGCTGATCAAACCGTCTGAAACGTATTGAAGGCAGATCAGAGGCATTATAGGAATGATGGAGAATGATGCCTACTGTAATGATATCCTGATTCAGTCCGCTGCAGTCAATGCTGCAGTGAATGCGTTCAACAAAGAGCTGCTTGCCAGCCACATCCGCACCTGCGTTGCCCGGGATATCCGGAAGGTAAGGATGAGACCATTGATGAGCTGGTAGCAACCCTCCAGAAGCTGATGAAATAAAGGGACAAATTGGATTTTAGGAGGTACTGAAAGAAAATGGAACAATATAATGTAACTGGTATGAGCTGCGCCGCCTGCTCTGCCCGTGTGGAAAAAGCCGTATCGAAGTTCCGGGGGTGAATAGCTGTTCCGTCAGTCTTCTGACCAACTCCATGGGAGTTGAAGGAACCGCTTCATCCGGTGAGATCATTGCCGCAGTGGAAGCCGCCGGATATGGTGCATCCTTAAAGGGCGGAGCTGCCGGAGCGAAGATTTCCATGTCTGCGGCAGAAGAAGCGCTGGAAGATCATGAAACTCCGATCCTAAAGAAACGTCTTATCACATCCGTGGGATTTTTGCTGGTGCTGATGTATTTCTCCATGGGGCACATGATGTGGGGATGGCCACTGCCGAAATGGTTTGACGGCAATCACGTAGCCATGGGACTGGTACAGCTGCTCCTGGCTGGTATCATCATGGTGATCAACCAGAAGTTTTTCATCAACGGATTTAAGAGTCTGTGGCACCGTTCCCCCAATATGGATACTCTGGTAGCTCTTGGCTCTATGGCATCCTTCCTGTGGAGTGTCTATGCCCTGTTTGCCATGACAAGAGCGCAGGTAGATGGAGATTCTGCTGCAGTTATGAATTACATGATGGATTTTTATTTTGAATCTGCAGCCATGATCCTGACATTGATCACCGTAGGAAAAATGCTGGAGGCCCGTTCTAAAGGAAAGACAACGGATGCGCTTAAAAGCCTTATGAAGCTGGCACCCAAAACTGCGGTCGTGGTACGAAAGGGACAGGAACTTACCGTTCCTATTGAGCAGGTTCAGAAAGGAGAAACCTTTGTCGTCCGCCCGGGAGAGAATATTCCGGTGGACGGAGTGATCCTGGAAGGAACCACCGCAGTCAATGAATCCGCACTGACCGGCGAGAGTATCCCGGTTGATAAAGAAACCGGAGATATGGTTTCTGCGGCAACTGTGAATCAGTCCGGATTTATCAAATGCGAAGCGACCAGAGTGGGAGAGGATACCACCCTTTCCCAGATCATCAAAATGGTCAGTGATGCGGCAGCCACCAAGGCACCGATCGCAAAGATCGCAGACCGTGTTTCCGGTGTGTTTGTACCGGCAGTGATCACAATCGCAGTGATCACAACGATCATCTGGCTTCTTGCAGGACAGACCTTCGGTTATGCTCTGGCAAGGGGAATTTCCGTTCTGGTCATCAGCTGCCCCTGCGCACTTGGCCTTGCAACACCGGTTGCCATTATGGTCGGCAACGGTATGGGTGCCAAAAACGGAATCCTTTTCAAAACAGCCGCTTCCCTGGAGGAAGCAGGAAAAGTCCAGATCGTCGCACTGGATAAAACCGGAACCATTACAAGCGGTCAGCCGGAGGTAACAGATATTCTCCCGGCAGAGGGAGTTACAGAAACAGAGCTTCTCACTCTGGCCTGTGCACTGGAGAAAAAAAGCGAACATCCTTTGGCAAAAGCCGTTCTCAAAAAAGCCGAGAAAGAGAACCTTGCCACAGGTGAAGTAACCGGATTCCAGGCACTTCCGGGAAACGGACTTTCCGCTATACTTGGAAGTGACAAGCTAACAGGTGGAAGCATGAAATTTATCAGTGGCCAGACGAAGGTTTCCGCAGACCTTAACAGGAGAGCCGAGCAGCTTGCAGAGCAGGGAAAAACGCCCCTTCTTTTCACACGAAACGATAAACTTCTGGGAATCATCGCAGTTGCGGATGTGATCAAGGAAGACAGTCCCCGTGCAGTAAAAGAGCTTCAGAACATGGGAATCCGTGTAGTTATGCTTACCGGTGACAATGAGCGTACCGCAAAAGCCATCGGAGCTCAGGCAGGAGTTGACGATGTGATCGCAGGAGTTCTTCCGGATGGAAAAGAAAGTGTGATCCGCGCTCTGAAAGAGCAGGGAAAGGTTGCCATGGTCGGTGACGGTATCAACGACGCGCCGGCACTTACAAGAGCCGATATCGGAATTGCCATCGGTGCAGGAACAGATATTGCCATTGATGCGGCAGATATCGTCTGATGAAAAGCCAGTTAAGCGATGTTCCAGCGGCAGTACGTTTAAGCCGCGCCACACTTCGGAATATCCATGAGAATCTTTTCTGGGCATTTTTCTACAATATAATCGGCATTCCCCTTGCAGCAGGTGTCTGGATCCCACTTTTCGGATGGACCTTGAATCCGATGTTCGGAGCTGCGGCCATGAGTCTTTCCAGCTTCTGTGTTGTAACAAATGCACTGCGTCTGAATCTGTTTCAGATCCACAATGCAGCCAAAGACAAAACGATCAAAAATCCGGTAACATTACACATCAGTCATGATGAAAATATAAAAGAAGAAAAGGAGAACAAAACAATGGTAAAGGTAACAGTCAATGTAGAAGGAATGATGTGCGGACACTGTGAGGCACACGTAAACAAAGCCATCCAAGCAGCTTTCGGAGCAGAAGACGTAGTTTCTTCCCACGAGAACGGAACAACTGTATTCTCTGTACCTGAGAAGGTTGACGAGGCAAAGGTTGAAGAAGTAATCAAGGAAGCCGGTTACGAGTTTAAGGGAATCACCCAGGAATAAGCCGGATTTTTAAACCACATATTTGCCAAATGGCCAAAAGAAACAGTTCTGTAAAAGCGGAGCTGTTTCTTTTGTCTCATACAGAAAAAATTTTCCACTTCTATAAATCCGGCTAATATCTTTATAGTTTATTCTGAAAAAGCAGGATTATCCGCCAAATTGGTTTTTATTTTCAATTCTCTTATGCTATACTGATAGCGATTATGGATATAGGAACGATAACAGAAATCGTTAACATCATAGTAGTAGAGAGGAGCGCATTATGAGCGGATTTTTTGGAGTAGCATCGAAGGATGACTGTGTACTGGAGCTTTTTTACGGAGTGGATTACCATTCTCATCTGGGAACACGCCGCGGAGGTATGGCTGTTTACGGAGAACATGGATTTGACCGTGCCATCCACAACATTGAGAACACGCCTTTCCGTACAAAATTTGACGGAGATGTGGGTTCCATGAAGGGAAATATGGGAATCGGATGTATTTCTGATTATGAGCCTCAGCCCCTTCTGTTCAGTTCCAGGATCGGCAGCTTTGCCCTCACTTTTGTGGGAAAGATTAATAATTACGATGAACTTCTGCAGCAGCTGTATGATACGACCAAGGTACATTTTCAGGAGATGACCAATGGAACAGTCAATGTGACCGAACTGATCGCTGCACTGATCTGTGAAAAGGACAACTTTGTGGAAGGTATCCAGTACGTACAGGGACTGATCGACGGCTCCATGACTCTGCTTCTTATGACAAAAGACGGAATTTATGCAGCCCGTGACAAGATGGGCAGAACTCCTGTGGAAATTGGCCGCAAAGAAGGGTCATACTGTATTTCCTTTGAAAGTCATGCCTATATCAACCTTGGATACGAAGATTATAAAGAACTTGGCCCCGGAGAGATCGTATTCGTAACAGCAGACGAAGTCAAAACTCTGGTTGAGCCCGGAAAGAAAATGAAGATCTGTTCTTTCCTCTGGGTTTACTACGGATATCCGACAGCCTCTTATGAAGGTGTAAATGTAGAGGAGATGCGCTACCGCTGTGGAAGCATGCTTGCAAAGAGAGACGGCGATTCCGTGCGCCCGGATATTGTAGCCGGTGTTCCGGATTCCGGCATTGCCCATGCCATCGGATACGCCAATGAATCCGGCATTCCTTACGCAAGACCATTCATTAAATATACACCAACCTGGCCCAGATCTTTTATGCCGACCAATCAGAACCAGCGTAACCTTATTGCCAAAATGAAACTGATCCCGGTACGTGCGCTGATCAAGGATAAAAAACTTCTTCTCATAGACGATTCCATCGTACGTGGCACCCAGCTTCGCGAGACAACCGAATTTCTGTACCGCAGCGGAGCCAAAGAGGTTCATGTCCGTCCTGCCTGCCCGCCAATCATGTACGGCTGCAAATATTTAAACTTCTCACGTTCCAAATCTGAGATGGAGCTGATCGCCCGTCAGGTGATCGAGAAGAGAGAAGGCCCCAACTGTCCGCAGGAAGTTCTGGATGAATATGCAGATCCACATACAGAGAAATACGAGCAGATGGTACAGGATATCTGCGAGATGCAGAATTTTACAACTCTCCGTTATCACAGACTGGATGATCTTCTGGAATCCATTGGGATCGATCCTTGTAATATATGCACATATTGTTTTAACGGTAAAGAATAAAAAATGTTTTGAAAATAGAGCTGCTGTTTCAGATGAGCCTCCTTAACTCCCGGTTGCATTTTGGATATCTGCGGCTTATAATAAATGCGGATATATCTTTTGTGGTATATCCGCGTTTATGTCATAGGAAATTTATTTCGTAATGTTCCAATGACAGAGTATCACAAAAAAATTTTCAGGAGTATAAACATGATTTTTCCTATAAAAGCCGTGATATTTGATGCAGACGGCGTCCTTCTGGATTCGCTCTCTGTTTGGAAGGAGCTTGGAAGACGATATATTACAGATCTGGGATATCAGCCGGTTGCGGAAATGGACGAAATCCTTTTTCCCATGAGTATGGAGCAGGGAGCGGACTGGCTGAAAAACAGGTTTACTCTTGTGTATTCCGAAGAAAAGATCGTGATGGATCTGAAATCCCGGATCCGTAAATACTATTTTGAAGAGGTCCCGGCAAAATCAGGTGCCAGAGAACTTCTTCAATGCTTTGCAGAACAGAAAATCCCGGCTGCGTTGGCAACCTCAAGCCCCAGGGAACATATCTGCCGGGCGCTGGAAAGAAACGGACTTCTTTCCTTTTTTGATAAAATCTATACCACCAGTGAGATCGGAGAAAGCAAACATTCTCCGAGGGTCTATCTTACAGCTGCAGAAGCACTGGGAACGGAGCCATCCCGGACGCTGGTTGTGGAGGATTCACTCTACGCGTTGCAGACTGCCGGAAATGCAGGATTTCTGACTGCCGGTATTTATGACGCATTGGGAGAACCGGATCAGGAACAGCTGAAAAAGGATGCCTATATCTACTGTCGGGATCTGACAGAGTTACAGAACTATATATTCACAGAAAACGGAGGAAACCAAAGATGAAAACAGCATTAACCATCGCAGGCAGCGATTCCAGCGGAGGAGCCGGGATCCAGGCCGATATTAAAACCATGATGGCAAACGGAGTATACGCATGAGTGCCATCACCGCGCTGATGCCCAGAACACCACCGGTGTCACAGCCATCCAGAATGCAACCGCAGAGTTCCTGGGTCAGGAGCTGGACTGTATTTTTACGGATATCTTTCCGGATGCAGTAAAGATCGGAATGGTTTCCGAAAGTGATCTGATCCATATGATCGCAGGAAAGCTCCGACAGTATCGGGCAAAAAATATCGTGGTGGACCCGGTTATGGTTGCCACAAGCGGTGCAAGACTGATCAGTGAGGAGGCGGTGGATGTTCTGAAGGAAGAACTGTTTCCTCTTGCAGATCTTCTCACCCCGAATATCCCGGAAACCGAGGTGCTTACCGGACGGAAGATCAAAAACGCCGATGATATGATCGAAGCTGCAAAACAGGTTTCCGAGCAGTATCACTGTGCAGTTCTCTGCAAGGGCGGACATAAGCTCAATGATGCCAATGATCTTCTCTATGTGAATGGAACATATCAGTGGTTTGAGGGAAAAAGGATCGACAATCCCAACACCCACGGAACAGGATGTACTCTTTCCTCGGCCATCACTTCCAACCTTGCAAAGGGATTTTCCATGGTGGAATCTGTAAACCGTGCCAAGGACTATATTTCCGGAGCCCTTGCTGCCATGCTGGATCTGGGAAAGGGAAGCGGCCCTATGGATCATGGCTTTGCGATAAAGAACAGTTATACAGAGGAGGCATAAGATTATGACAGTTACAGAACGGATCACAGCTCTTCGAAAACAAATGAAGGAAAAGGGAATCGATGCTTATCTGGTTCCGACCGATGATTTTCATGGTTCTGAGTATGTTGGGGATTATTTTAAATGCAGAAAATACATCACCGGATTTACCGGTTCTGCCGGAACTGCCGTGATCATGCAGGACATGGCCGGACTCTGGACAGACGGAAGATATTTTATCCAGGCTGCACAGCAGTTAGAGGGAACTCCGGTTACTCTGTTTAAGATGGGAGAACCGGACGTACCAACGATCCACAAATTCCTGGAAGAAAATCTGAAAGAGGGAATGTGTCTCGGCTTCGATGGCCGTACCGTAAGCGCAGAAGAAGCAGAGACGCTAGAAAAAATCCTTCAGAAAAAACAGGTACATTTTTCTGTAAATGAGGATCTCATCGGAAATATCTGGAATGACCGTCCGGCACTTTCCTGTGAACCGGTAATGGAATTATCCGAAAAATGGGCCGGAAGATCCAGAGCAGACAAGATCCGTGAGATCCGCAGCAAACTGAAAGAGAAGGGCGCAGACCTCTTTATCCTCACTTCCCTTGATGACATTGCATGGCTTTTAAATATCCGCGGAAATGATATCCACTGCTGCCCGGTAGTTCTTTCCTATCTTGTGCTGGATGACAGTGAGCTCCGTCTTTTTGTCAATGAAAAAGCCTTTTCGGATTCTGTTAAGGAAGCACTTTCCAAAGACGGTATTGCCATTTATCCATATGATGATATTTACACCTATGTACAGACGATTCCCGAAGAGAAAAAGGTATTTCTTTCCAGAAGCAATGTAAACAGCCGGCTGGTCAGCAGTATTCCAAAGCCGGTAACGATCCTGGACGGTGAAAATCTGACCCTTCTCCCAAAAGCCATCAAAAATGAGACCGAAGTCCAGAATGAAAAGACTGCCCACCTCAAAGATGGCGTTGCAATGGTGAAGTTTATCCACTGGCTGAAGAAAAATGCGGGAAAACAAAAGATCACCGAGCTTTCCGCTGCTGATAAGCTCTATGAATTCCGTTCCGTACAGGAGAATTTTCAGGGAAACAGCTTTGATCCCATCATTGCCTACGGTGCACATGGAGCCATTGTCCATTACAGTGCAACAGAAGAAACCAATATTCCACTGGAGCCAAAAGGCTGGTTCTGATGGATACAGGCGGACATTATCTGAGGGCACTACTGATATCACCCGCACCGTTGTACTTGGCCCGGTGACTGAAAAAGAAAAAAAATATTTCACAGCAGTACTCCGTGGACACCTGAACCTGGCAGCAGCAAAATTCCGTTACGGCTGTACCGGCCTGAATCTGGATGCCCTGGCTAGAGGACCTCTCTGGGCTATGGAAGAGGATTACAACCACGGAACCGGCCATGGCGTAGGTTATCTTCTCAATGTACACGAAGGACCTCAGAGTTTTCGCTGGAAAAGCCCTGACGCGCTTCCGGCTCCTGTTCTGGAAGAAGGGATGATCACCTCCGATGAACCGGGATATTATGCGGAAAATGAATTCGGCATCCGTCACGAAAATCTTGTAGTTTGCAAAAAAGCCGAAAAACATCCTACGGCCAGTTTATGAAATTTGAGCCACTGACTCTGGTCCCATTTGATCTGGAAGGTATCGATCCGGAACAGATGGAAGCAGGAGAGCGCAAATTGCTCAATCAGTATCATGCCCTTGTATACGAAAAGATTTCTCCGTATCTGAATGAAGAAGAGCAATCCTGGTTAAAAAAAGCCACACAGGAAATATAACCCGGAATTCACCTTAATATTTCCTTCCGACAGATACCATAAGAAACGCAAACCCATTTCAGGATAAGAATAAATCCAACCAGGGAGGTACTTAGCGCCTATGAAAACAGAAAATAGAATTGATCACTACATCGATCTCCACGCACATCTGGACGGCTGCATTACCACAGAGATAGCCAGAAAACTTGCCGCATTGCAGCAGATCACGCTTCCGGCTGCCACAGATGAAGAGCTTCTTTCTCTCCTTTCTGTGCCGGATACCTGCGAAAATCTCAATGATTTTCTGAAATGCTTTGACCTGCCTCTTTCTCTTCTTCAGACAGAAGAGGCATTGGAAAAGGCTGTTTATCTTATCCTTTCTGAAATGAAAGAAGACGGTGTGATCTACGCAGAACTTCGTTTTGCCCCACAGCTCCATACACAGAAGGAAATGACTCAGGAAACAGCGATCCATGCTGCATTACGTGGTCTGAAAAGAGCTCCCATCCCCGGTAATCTGATCTTATGCTGTATGCGCGGTGATCTTAACCAGAAAGAAAATCTGGAAACTCTGGAGTTGGCAAAAAATATCTTGTTGAAGATGGAGGCGTGGTTGCTATCGATCTTGCAGGAGCCGAGGCACTCTTTCCAACAGAAAATTACGAGGCGCTTTTTGCAAAAGCAAGAGAATATCAGGTTCCATTTACCATCCATGCAGGCGAGGCCGGAAATGCAGAGGATGTAAAAACAGCTGTCCATATGGGGGCAGTCAGGATCGGTCATGGTGTGAGGATCGCGGGAAATAAGGAAGTGATACAGCTTGTAAAGGATAAGGGGGTTTTTCTGGAAATGTGCCTACAAGCAACCGCCAGACAAAAGCTATGGAAGAAATGTCTGCTTATCCGCTGAAAGCATTTCTCGAAATGGGACTTAAGGTAACCTTAAATACCGATGATCCGGCGATTGAAAGAACAACCCTTTCCCGGGAATTCCGATATATGGAATCTCTGTTAGATCTTACCCAGGAGCAGAAAAGGCTGCTGCTTCTGAATTCTGTGGAGGCAGCCTTTACTTCCAGGAACAGAAAATGCAAACTGAAAGAACAGCTTCTTTTCTGAACTGTATGAAAACTATCAGGCGAAAGGATAGCCTGGACACCAATTTTGAGTTGGTCTTAATTCTGAAAACCCGGAACTTCATGAGGGAATGATACGATTTGACATTATATTCTATGTCAGGATGAAGGATGGATTATCGCAGATTATTATCAATGTAGAAGCCAAAAGGACGAACCAAATGGGTATGATATATTGAATCGGGCAATCTTTTATGTAAGCCGTATGATTTCCTCACAAAAGGAAAGAGATTTTTCAAATTCAAATTATAATGATATCAAGCGAGTTTATTCCATCTGGATTTGTATGAATATGCCGGAAAATAGTCTGGAACACATTCACCTGGTGAAAGATAGTATTGTAAATTCCCATGCATGGAAAGGCAAACTGGACTTGGTTAATATCGTAATGATCGGACTTGCCAAAGAACTTCCGAAGCATGAGGAGAAATATGAATTACATAGATTACTGGGAGCATTGTTATCTCAGGATTTAACAGCAAACGAAAAACTGGATATCATTGGAAATGAATATGCAATTCCAATGGAAAAGGATTTTAGAGAGGATGTGAGTATTATGTGTAATTTGAGCCAGAAAATTAAAGAGACTGGAATTGAAACCGGAATTGAGATGGGTAAACGGGAAATGATTATGAAAATGTACAACAAAGGTTATACAGCTGCTCAGATCGCGGATGTAGCTGAAATGGACGAAAAAAAGATAAAAGATATCATAAAAAATGCTGAATTGTTGACAGTATAAAAGATTGAACAGAACTATAAAAGTTCTGGACAGCTACACTATCTGTAAATTATAACATATTATGTATCAGCTGCGATACAGGTATTTCCACAACAGTTACAAAAAGATGGTGAACCGGACTGAATCCACCATCTTTTTTCTTTATCTTCTGTTATTAATAACCTCTCTCGCCATATCTGCAAGTTCTCCGGCAGATAATTTTCCATCTATTGCAGCAATCATACTGATGCATCCTTATTCCAGTTAACGCTTTGAACCTGACTGACTTC
>ENA-OQAN01000649-OQAN01000649.1-human-gut-metagenome-genome-assembly--contig:-NODE-649-length-17511-cov-2.262253_pt1 | contig 17511 bp, 25 predicted proteins | sample MGYA00242735_ERZ504527 | MGnify/ENA primary metagenome ERZ504527 (study PRJEB26092, sample SAMD00036230) | human gut metagenome | host: Homo sapiens | study: EMG produced TPA metagenomics assembly of... | reverse complement strand
GAAATAATCAAGAGTTCCTTCCGGGAGAAGGAGACGATAACCGTTTGTTTCCATTATATTTTATTTTTATTCTTGTAGGCAAAGATAATATTTATTGAATTAACCCCTCAAGTTTTTACGTTGATCCGTAATACTTTCTGTTATACTTTTTTGCATAGGAGTAGGGCTTTATAGTTTTGCTCGTTTGAGTCTTGCAGAAAGTGGAAAGGATGCTGATTTGCTTGCTGTTGTTCCTTCTGATTGTATCGGACTTTTGGAAACTGATAATATTGAGTTTATGGTCAATGAGTTTCCACAGGCTGCTTATGCAGGACAGCTTGATACACTTCAAAGCAGTGGACTTTTTTCTGTTGTGGGAGAAGACATGATTCCTTACATCGTAGAGAATGCTCACGATTTACATAATCAGATGAATTATATGATGGTGAGTTTTCATGCTCCGATTTCTTCTCGTAATTTGGTTATGTATTTCCGTACAAATGAATCTGGAAGGAACTTCATTCGCGAATGATAACCAGAAAGGGACTTTCTTTTTCAGCTAAAAAAAGAAACTTATAGAGGAAAAACGATAGAGATTTACCCCGTAAGTAATAATGATTTCATATCTTGTTACAATGGCAAGGGATTTTTGGCTGTCAGTTATCAGAAGAATCTGATAGAAAAAGTAATAGATGCCGAGAAAGACGAAAAGTCATTGCGCCAGGATGTCGGATTTACTTCTATCGCTCATACTAAGACGGCAAATTTTTTGACTTTATACGGACATACAGCGTCGATACCTTTGCTGGCAGAAGAAAATACTGATTGTTGGAGTGAATTTGATATTCATTTGAATAGTGAAGTATTTTATCTGAGTGGCTCTATGTATGCTTCCGATTCATGCCTATATCGGGTAGAAGAACGGTTAAAGTCCATTCAGCCTCTTCGTGAGGACAGTGTGCTCATCCTTTCCGGTCAGGAAAGGTGGATTCCTGCATTTCGCAAGTATTGTCTATTCCGCAACACACGTTGTTTGATGAGTGTGTTTCGAATCTATCGCGCGATGCATCCTTTATTATGGTGGCAGATGTAGATAAGCTGGCACAGAATCTGGGTGCATATAAAAATTATCTACCTGCGTTTATTTATGATCATGTAGAATTATTCCGTTCGTTTATCTTATCAGTCCAAATTACGAATGTAAACAATAAGCTTTCGCATATATTTGTTTTTACCTATAAAGAATAGGAGATTCTTAGTTATCTGAGTTTATTCTTCAGGAAATGCGGACCGGCTTTAAAATGGAAGTAAATAACAGAAACTACAGTCAGAAAGGCTCCAAACAGATAGGCTGCTCGGAAAAGAAGCTATTTCTGCAATGTACCCTCCACTCAGCATTCCTATTCCTAATCCGACATCCCATGAGGTCAGATAAGTACTTGTAGCCGTTCCTCGTTGGCTGTTGGGGGCAAGGTTGACGAATAAGGTGTTATAAGCGGGAAACATTGTTCCAAACCCGATTCCAAGCAATAGGGAGATAAGGAAGAATAAAATAATAGTAAATGAACTGTTCCAATTGATAAGCCATCCGCAGGCTGTCAGACCGAAATAGCAGATACAGACGAGGTATAACCCGGCAGAGATGACCTGTGTGATCATTCCTTTGTCTACCAGGCGTCCACTGAAGAGTCGGCTGATAGCCATTCCTACAGCCATAAGAGTAAAGAAGAATCCTGTTTCTGCAGTGATACCTATTTGCTTAGCATACATTGCTACGTAGTTTGTTGTCATGCCGTAGGGAATAGATAACAGTAATAAGCTGAATCCGGCAGGAAGTCCTTTTAACAAAATAAACCGGTCCAATGAAATCGGCTCTCTTTTTACGGGAGGTTTATAGGGCGTTTTCACCATGGTAGCTGCCAGAAAGCCTAATATGCAAGAGCCCAGTGAATAAGAAAAAATGGTGATATATGAAGCTCCTCCGCTATGAAGGAACAATCCGAACATCGGTCCGATGGACATAGCCAGATTGTTTGCCAGTCCATAATATCCTAAACCTTCTCCGCGACGACTGGAAGGCATAATGTCTATTACTACCGTATTTCCGCCAACTGTAACCATACCGAATGATATACCGTGTATCACACGAAAAATAATGAATAATGTCAGCAAGCCAGCTACCATATATCCGGCAAATATCAGTGTAAAGATAAAGTAGGCAATCAGGTAGAGAGGTTTACGGGCAAAAGTATCGAGAAAATATCCGGAAAACGGACGGATACAAAGAGAGGAAATGGTATAGCAGGAAAGCACTATACCTATTGTCGTATTTGAAGCCTCGAATATCTCTGAAAGATAAAACGGAAGAACTGGAGTCAATAGCCAAAAGCCGAAATATAAAAGGAAATTGGCTGCCAGTATACAACAATAGCTTGGTGTAATAAGACGTTCCTTTTCCATATTTGAAATTTGCAAAACGCGGATTAACATAGACTTTTACAGAATTCTTTAAGGTTGAATCTATAAAGAGCCTGCGTTAATCCGCGTTTTCTTTATATATAATAAAAAATTAGTTTGCTGCTTCGAATTCTTCGAGGAAACGAGTATCGTTTTCCGAGAACATACGCAAATCTTTTACTTTATATTTTAAGTTGGCAATACGTTCTACTCCCATACCGAATGCATAACCAGTGTAAACTTTACTGTCGATACCGTTAGCTTCGAGTACAGCAGGGTCAACCATACCGCAACCCAAAATTTCTACCCATCCTGTATATTTACAGAAAGGACATCCTTCGCCACCACAGATATCGCAGCTGATATCCATTTCCGCACTAGGTTCAGTGAACGGGAAGTATGAAGGGCGCAGACGGATTTTTGTTTCAGGACCGAACATTTCTTGTGCAAACTGAAGCAAAACTTGTTTCAAGTCTGTGAATGAAACATTCTTATCGATATACAATCCTTCTACCTGATGGAAGAAGCAGTGTGCACGATAGCTGATAGCTTCGTTACGATACACACGTCCCGGACAGATTACGCGGATAGGAGGTTTAGAAACTTCCATTACGCGGCTCTGTACAGATGAAGTATGTGTACGTAAGATAATATCAGGGTGACTTTCTATGAAGAAAGTATCCTGCATGTCGCGTGCCGGATGATCTTCGGGGAAGTTCATAGATGAGAATACATGCCAGTCATCTTCTACTTCCGGACCGTCAGCAATAGTGAATCCCAATCTGTTGAAAATATTGATTATTTCGTTACGTACGATGCTTAACGGGTGGCGTGTACCCAGCTCTATCGGGTAAGCAGTACGAGTCAGGTCCAGTTCAGCTGCGCTGTTATCCTGACATTCGAAAGCTTCTTTCAGTGTATTAATACGCTCCTGAGCATGATTCTTCAATTCATTCAGTTTCATGCCGACTTCTTTTTTCTGTTCAGCGGGTACATTGCGGAAATCCGCCATAAGCGCATTGATTATACCTTTTTTACTTAGGTATTTTATGCGCAGAGCCTCCAGCTCGTCTGCATTCGAAGCAGTTAAGTTCTCCACTTCCTGAAGTAACTGTTCTATTTTTGCTAACATATTTTCCTATATTATTATTTTTTTCTAGTGCACAAAGGTAAGGATTTAAACTGAAATTTTGTCTTTTTATGCTCATAAAAAAGAAAACTGTAAATGTTTTATTCGCCAAAAGAAAAAAAGACGTATTTTTGCACATGATTTTTCAGAAGCACTAAGATGAAAAAAATTTTATTTGGGTGTTGTGTATGTATGCTGGTCAGTTCTTGTGGGGGAGGAAAAAAGAATGTAGACCCTTTTGAAACGTTAACTAAACAAATTGACTCGCTGACAGTTGGGCATGACACATTGCAGGGAGAAGCTCCGGTTGTAGAAGAAATAGTTCCAGCTACGGCCGATGAAAGCTTTGCCGATTTCTTTTATAATTTTGCTTCCGATGAACACTTCCAACGTTCTCGGGTGAAGTTTCCTATTTCTTATTACAAAGGTGAACAGGTAGTACGAATGGCAAAGAACGAATGGATATACGATCCTATGTTCAGTCGTGAACCGGTTTATACTGTCCTTTTCGATAAGGAAGAAGATATGGAGATGGAAAAAGATACAGCTGTGCATAGTGTACAGGTGGACTGGATTTATCTGAAAGAGAGAAAAGTAAAACGGTATTATTTTGAGCGAGTTTCTGATTGCTGGTATCTGGAAGCTATAAATAAAGAGAAGCTTGCCTCGGATGCGAATGGCCGTGAAGATTTTTTCGATTTTTATAACCATTTTGTCAACGATTCCATATTCCAGCTTGAACGTTTACATCGTCCATTGAGTTTTGTGACTGTAGATCCTGAAGATGAATTTCAGATTCTCGAAACTACATTGGATGAAGGACAGTGGTTTTCATTTCGTCCTCCTATGCTTAAAGAGCGTTTGACTAATGTCCATTACGGACAGAAGGAAATGCCTGATACCAATCAGAAAATTATTGAATTTAAAGGATTTGGTAATGGCTTTAGCAATACGCTTTATTTTGAATATCACGGAGGTAAATGGATATTGATGAAATTTGAAGATTTGAGCGACTAGGTTGCTCCGTTCAGCATAGAATAGTAATATAAAATGAAAGAACTGACAGATTATTCTCTTTTACATCATAACACATTTGGCATGGATGTGCGTACTGCACATTTTGTTGAATATGAATCAGTAGAAGAACTTTGTGCTTTTTTGAAGCAGAAAAATTATGAACTTCCATTATTACATATTGGAAGGGGAAGTAATTTGCTCTTTTCGGGCGATTATCAAGGAACAGTACTTCATTCCTTGATAAAAGGTTATGAGGTAGTAAGTGAAACGTCAGATACTGTAGATGTGCGTGTAGGAGCCGGCGAAGTATGGGATGACTTTGTGGCATACACTGTGCAGAAAAATCTGTATGGGGCTGTAAACCTGTCTTTGATACCTGGAGAGGTTGGAGCTTCTGCCGTACAGAATATCGGAGCCTATGGAGTTGAGGCTAAAGATTTGATAGTAAGTGTAGATACAGTTTGCGTTTCTACCGGAGAATTACGGCAGTTCTCGAATGAGGAATGCTGTTATGCATATCGTAAAAGTATATTTAAGCAAGAACTGAAAGGCAAATATATTGTCACGCATGTCACTTACCGTTTGAGTAAAGTTCCGGTATGGCATTTAGATTATGGTAATATCCGTACAGAACTGGATAAAGCATCTTGTCCGTTGACATTAGATAATCTGCGTCGTATCATCATTCGTATCAGAGAAGAAAAACTTCCTGATCCGGCTCAAATGGGAAATGCCGGAAGTTTTTTTATGAATCCGGTCATTCCTAAAAAGCAGTTTGCTGATTTACAGTCCATATATACCGATATGCCTTCTTATCCGGCAGGCGAAGATTGTGTGAAAGTTCCTGCTGGATGGATGATAGATCGTTGCGGGTGGAAAGGAAAATCGTTGGGACGTGCAGGAGTACATGCCCGTCAGGCGTTGGTCCTTGTCAATCTGGGGGGAGCTACCGGAAAGGAAATCATGGCTCTTGCAGAAGCAGTTGTTGCTTCGGTAAAGGAAAAGTTTGGTATTGATATCCATCCGGAAGTAAATTACATTTAAGACTACTTGATTATACAATGAAAGTTACTGTATTAGGAAGTGGAACATCTACGGGAGTGCCTCAAGTGGGATGCGGATGCCCGGTATGTACAAGTACCGATCCGCGCGATAACCGTTTGCGTTGTTCTGGATTGATTGAGATGGAAGGAGTGCGCATTTTGATAGATTGCGGTCCTGATTTCAGAGAACAATGTATTAGAATGAACGATTTTCGTCCTATTGATGGGGTATTGATAACTCACGAACATTATGACCATGTGGGTGGGTTGGATGATCTTCGTCCTTTTTGCAGTTTCCGGGATGTACCTGTCTATGCGGAAGGATATACTGCCGAGCGTTTACAAAGACGTATGCCTTATTGTTTTGTAGAACATCCGTATCCGGGAGTTCCCAGTATTCCACTTTCTGTCATCGAGCCGTATAAACCGTTTCAGGTAACAAACTTGTCTGGACATTCGCTGGAGGTTGTTCCTTTTAGAGTAATGCATGGTAAACTGCCGATATTGGGTTATCGGGTGGGTAAGGTAGCTTGGATAACAGATATGCTTACAATGCCTGATGAATCGTATGAATTTTTACAAGGATTGGATTATCTGTTTATAAATGCATTACGGATAGAGCCGCATTGGACACATCAGTCGCTGGCTGAGGCTTTGGAGCAAGCTTCACGTATCGGAGCTGGCGAAACTTATTTCATACACATGAGTCATCATATGGGATTGCATGCAGAGGTCGAAAAGCAACTTCCTCCGCATGTACATATGGCATACGACGGACTGGTTGTAGAACAATAATTGAAGCTATTTGATTTTTGCTTTCAAAGACTCTTTACATATTCCGTTGAGTCCGCATTCCTCACATTTGGGATTGCGTGCGGTACAGACGTATCTTCCATGAAGAATCAGCCAGTGATGAGCCGTCGGTATTAAATTCTCAGGAATATATTTTACCAGATGTTTTTCTGTTGCTAAAGGGGTAGTACATGTTTTAGGTACAAGTCCGATGCGATGACTGACACGGAAAACGTGGGTGTCGACTGCCATTGCAGCTTTGTTGAATACCACACTTTGAATTACATTTGCGGTTTTTCTTCCTACTCCGGGGAGTTTTACCAGTCTTCCAAAGTTCCTGGAACTTCACTCTGAAAGTCTTTTACCAGCATTTGAGCCATTCCTACCAGATGCTTGGCTTTGTTGTTTGGATAGCTTACACTACGTATGTATTCATAAACTACCTCAGGGGTGGTGTTTGCCAGAGCTTCGGGAGTTGGAAATGCCGAAAAAAGAGGAGGAGTTATCATATTGACACGCTTGTCTGTACATTGCGCACTTAATATCACAGCTATAAGCAGCTGAAAAGGGTTTTCATAGTGCAATTCTGTTTCTGCTACCGGAATTGCCTGTTGAAAATAAGTTATTACTTGTTTATATAATTCTTGTTTTTTCATGTGTTTACTGATTGAAGATAAGTCTTATTTCGTATTTTTTATTAATACCATCTTTTATGCTTAAAGTAGAAATATACGATTACCCCTACGGCAAGCATCAATCCCCAGGCAAAGAAATAACCGTATTTCCATCCCAATTCAGGCATCCATTGGAAGTTCATTCCCCATATCCCGGCTAAAAACGTCAGTGGGATAAAGATGGTAGAAACAATGGTAAGCTGTTTCATGATGCTGTTCATTCGCTGGTCGTTGTTTGCCAAATAAAGATCTACCATTGCAGAAAGCAGATCACGGCAGCCTTCCAGTGTCTGCAATACAAATTGCAGGTGGTCGTTTACATCACTGAAAAAAGGTCGGTTCGCTTTATTCAATAATTGGTTTTCACTGTGAAGTAATTTATTGATTTGCTCTTTCAGAGGAAATTATGCTTCTTTTAATCAGCCGGTAATTTCTGCGATATCTCTGTATTTCTTCTATTCCCGGTTGTTTTTTCGGGTATGGGAGAAAGAGGCGATAAGAATTGTTCTTCCAGATCTTCCAGGTCATCTTCCATTTTAGAAATGATAGACATGAAACTTGCCATTACGCTGTTCAGGATTACACTTAGTAAAAAGTCGGATTGGCGGTTACGTATCTTCAAGACATTTTTTTTCAAGTGCTGTATTGATTTCGTTGAAGAAATCAGTTTCTTTTTCGGTAAAGGTAAGTACAAAATTTTTTCCCTTGCACGATACAGAGTTGTTGTGGTACGAATTCATTACAGTCAGTATTCGATAACTGTTTTAGAATAACCAGATTATAAGTATCGTGTTCTTCTATTTTAGTTGGATGCTCTGAGTTTAGGATATCTTGTATGGTCAGGAAATCAATGTTGAAATAGTTGCATATTTCATGTATGGTTTCTGTATTCTGTAATCCGTGCACTTGTATCCAGTTGATACAGTTTTCTTTTATTAAGGGCTGTATATCTTTTATATCGTGTCCTCGAAAAGTCTGGATTTGTTCAGCGTTGTAGCTGGAAACATGCAAATGGGTAGGAGTTTCGCTTTCTCCTATGTAATTCAGTTTTTCGCTGAGCAGGTTATTTTTCGTCATGTCTGAATGAATTTGATATGTACAAATATAACGGTTTATTTGTAAATTGGCAAAAAGTTCCTACCTTTGCAGCCAAATTAAAAAAGAGAACATTAACATGCGATGCCGTGAATAGCGGCCGTGTATTCTAGAACACCACGTAAAAAACAGGAGCGATGAAAAAAGACAATCTCGTATCAGTGCCTTTTATGGTTTTGGGCATTGTATTTTGTGTCTGCTTAGTGGCAGCCAATCTTTTAGAAACCAAAGTAGTTCAACTAGGTCCGATTTCTATTACTGCCGGACTGCTTGTTTTTCCTATTTCTTACATTATCAATGACTGTATTGCTGAAGTCTGGGGCTTCCGTAAAGCGCGTCTTATCATTTGGATGGGATTCTTGATGAACTTTATGGTAGTTGCTTGGGCAGATAGCAGTAGCTTTGCCAGCAGCTCGTCCTTTTTGGGAGGGAGAAGTAAAATGCTTTTAACTTTGTTTTTGGTATGGCGCCACGCATTGCGGTAGAGCTTGCTTGCATTTTTAGTTGGTTCGTTTATCAATGCATATGTGATGAGCCGTATGAAGATTGCTTCGCATGGGAAGATTTTTCAGCGCGTGCCATCCTTTCTACTGTATTTGGTGAAAGTGCTGATTCGCTGATCTTTTTCCCTTTGGCTTTTGGAGGACTGATGCCTATCTCTGAATTAGGAAAAATGATGTTGGTTCAGGTTGTTCTTAAGACAATGTACGAAATAATTATTCTGCCTATAACTATTCGAGTAGTGAAATACATCAAGCATGTAGACGATTGTGACGTGTACGATGAACATATTTCTTACAATGTGTTGAAAATAAAGGAGATTTGATATGAATAAAGATGCTGCACTTGTTGTCTTTAGCGGAGGACAGGACTCTACGACCTGTCTTTTCTGGGCGAAGAAACATTTTAAGAAGGTATATGCTTTGAGTTTCCTGTATGGACAGAAACATGTGAAAGAAGTAGAACTGGCACGTGAGATAGCTCGCAAGGCAGAAGTTGATTTTCATGTGATGGATGTTTCTTTTATCGGCCATTTGGGTAAAAACTCATTAACCGATACTTCCATCCATATGGATGAAGAAAAGCCAGAAGGTACTTTTCCGAATACGTTCGTTCCCGGCCGTAATTTATTCTTTTTGAGTATTGCTGCTGTATATGCTCGTGAACGGGGTATCAATCATATTGTGACAGGAGTATCACAGACCGATTTTAGTGGATATCCGGATTGTCGTGATGCTTTTATCAAATCGTTGAATGTTACATTGAATCTCGCCATGGAGGAACAGTTTGTCATTCATACTCCGTTGATGTGGATAGATAAGGCTCAGACATGGCACTGGCAGATGAACTGGGTGTTCTTGATCTGGTGCGGAATGAAACGTTGACATGCTATAATGGCATTCCCGGAGATGGATGCGGACATTGTCCGGCATGCAAATTGCGCCGTGAGGGACTTGAAAAATATTTGGCAATAAAGAATAAGTAACAGATGATGCTCTATTCGGTATAAATAAACGGCTATGGAAAGAAAAGATGAACTGACAATATTAGGAAAGAATACAGTTTATAAACAGGATTATGCTCCTGAAGTTCTGGAAGCATTTGTAAACAAACATCCTGAAAATGATTATTGGGTACGTTTCAATTGCCCTGAGTTTACCAGTCTTTGTCCTATTACAGGGCAACCTGATTTTGCAGAAATTCGAATCAGTTATTTGCCTGATGTGAAAATGGTAGAAAGCAAAAGTTTGAAATTATATCTGTTTAGTTTCCGAAATCATGGTGATTTTCATGAAGACTGTGTGAATATTATCATGAAGGACCTGATTAAGCTGATGGATCCTAAATACATTGAGGTGACAGGTATCTTTACTCCTCGTGGTGGAATATCCATTTATCCGTATTGTAACTACGGTCGTCCTGATACGAAATATGAGAAACTGGCAGAATATCGTATGCAGAATCACGATTTGTAAATCGTAAAGATACATTAGAACAGAGGAATGAAAAACGGACTTAGTTTCAACCGTCTTTTATTCCTCTGTTTTTTTAAGATAATTCCAATATTTAAGATAATTCCAGTCCGAAAGCCTCTTTTAATTTCAGCAGACTAGGATTCTTTTTACTCATCATCTGGAAGCGCTCTACATGACTGTAGGCGCGGAGATTTTCATTGGCTGCACTTACACGGACTGTCATCTTTATTTTTCGGTTGTGCAACTGCTGGCGTAAATGCATTTCTATTTGTGGGGCCAGTTGCGACATGTATTTCTGTACCATATCGTTGTCTACAGCCACTTCGAATGTTGTCTGGTCTTTGAGCAAATGAGGCTGCATGTTCATCATACGTGCAGCATTGGCTGCTTCCTCTTTGGGCAGACGAGTCGCAAATTCCCGCCAGTAATAGTTCAGATCCTTTTCATTGAAGATATAATCCTCGTAGGTCTGGTCTGCCGGTACAGTTGTAGCTGTATTTACCGGTCCGTTGTTTGCAGCTTGTGGCTGGACAGCTTGTCGCCGGATTGATATACCTATACTTCCTGCTTTCATTACAGGAATTTTCTTTTCTGTATTTGCCTTAGGTATCGGACTGGGATGTGCCGCAGCAGAAACGTTGGTAGTTGGAGCCGCTGGCTGCTGTACCGCAGCTGATACATTGGGAACAGCTGGTTTTGCTGGCTGCTTGGGAGCTGTACTTCCGTAGTTGCCTGATACCTCATGGGTAGCCTGCGGATAAGGCTGGCTGTTTGAGGCCTGAGAGGATGAAGAAGATGGCTGTCCCTGATTAAAGGCTGGTTTTAAGGTCTGTTTTGTAGGGCCTTGCCCCCCACCAGGAACATCATTGTCGCCTGTTAGCTGGGCAAGTTGAATTAAGGTCAACTCTACCAGCAAACGTTTGTTTTTGCTTACGCGGTAATTCAGGTCACAGTCGTTACACAATTTCATGGCTTTATATAAGAACTGCGGGCTGCATTTCTGAGCCTGAGCCTGATAGCGGTCGCGTATGGATGCACCTACTTCCAATAACTGTAATGTTTCAGCATCACGACTTACCAGCAAGTCGCGGAAATGTGAAGTAAGTCCTGTTATAAAATGGTTGCCGTCAAAGCCTTTTTTTCAGACTTCGTTGAATGTAAGCAGACAGTCGGAAACCTGTTCTCTAAAAGGCATCCGTCAGTTTGAAGTAATATTCATAATCCAGCACATTCAAGTTCTCTATTACACTTTGATAAGTGATATGCCCGTTGGTAAAACTTACAACCTGGTCGAAAATAGACAAGGCATCACGCATACCACCATCAGCTTTCTGTGCAATAACGTTCAGAGCCTCCGGTTCTGCTTCAATATGTTCTTTTCTGGCTACATTTTCCAAGTGCTCTACCGTGTCGTTCACACTGATACGATTGAAATCGTATATCTGGCATCGACTCAGAATAGTAGGAAGAATTTTATGCTTTTCGGTTGTGGCAAGAATAAATATAGCATGATGAGGCGGTTCTTCCAATGTCTTCAGAAAGGCATTGAAGCTGCCTGAGAAAGCATGTGTACCTCGTCGATGATATATACTTTATATTTTCCAATTTGTGGCGGGATGCGTACCTGTTCGATCAGCGAGCGTATGTCTTCTACCGAGTTATTGGATGCGGCATCCAGCTCATGAATGTTATACGAACGCTGTTCGTTGAAAGCACGGCATGACTCACATTCATTACATGCTTCTCCATCGGCAGTAGGATGCAGGCAGTTGATTGTCTTTGCAAATATTCGCGCACATGTTGTTTTTCCGACTCCTCGTGGACCGCAAAACAGATAAGCATGTGCCAGTTTTTGATTGGCAATCGCATTTTTCAGGGTGGTCGTCAGGGCGCGCTGTCCTACAACAGTATCGAATGTTGCGGGACGATATTTACGTGCCGATACGATATAATTTTCCATATGCCGATATAAGTGATTAATAGTTTTTATGTTCGGAAATACAAAAGTACATAAAATCTCGGTTTTCTCATGGGCTTGACCTGAAATATATTTATCTTTGTCACAAAATAAAGTAAGTTATGCAGACAAGTGACAGTATCGTTATTATCCCTACTTATAACGAAAAAGAAAATATTGAAAATATCATCCGTGCAGTTTTCGGTTTAGAGAAATGTTTTCATATTCTGATTGTTGAAGATAATTCTCCCGATGGTACTGCTGATATTGTACGGAAATTGCAGGCTGAATTCCCAGAACGCCTTTTCATGATAGAAAGAAAAGGAAAATTAGGCTTGGGCACAGCGTATATTGCAGGTTTCAAATGGGCTATTCAACATCAATACGATTATATATTCGAGATGGACGCTGACTTCAGCCATAATCCGAATGATTTGCCTCGTTTGTATAAGGCTTGCACGATGAAGGGCTGATGTTGCTATCGGTTCACGATATATAAGTGGTGTAAATGTGGTGAACTGGCCTATGGGTCGTGTATTGATGTCATATTTCGCATCGAAATATGTACGGTTTATAACAGGTATTCCTGTGCATGATACAACGGCCGGATTCAAGTGTTATAAACGTAGGGTTTTAGAAACGATACCTTTAGACAATATTCGGTTTAAGGGATATGCTTTTCAGATAGAAATGAAGTTTACTGCTTATAAGTGTGGCTTTAAAGTAGTGGAAGTTCCGGTTATTTTCGTCAACCGTGAACTGGGAACTTCTAAGATGAATAGCAGTATTTTTGGTGAGGCCGTGTTCGGAGTGATACGGTTGAAATGGGACAGTTGGTTTAAAAGTTATCCAAAAAATAAGTAAATATGAAACGTACATGGATTTATAACGCAACGATTGTAAACGAAGGATTAAAATTTACCGGTTCTGTTGTTGTTGAAGATGATACTATCTGTGAAGTGCTACAAGGAGAAGTTCGCCCTTCTGTACCTTGCGATGCCGAAATCGACGCCCGCGGTTGTTACCTCATCCCTGGAGTTATAGATGATCATGTACATTTTCGTGATCCGGGATTGACTCATAAGGCTGACATGGCAAGTGAAACTGCGGCTGCGGCAGCAGGAGGAGTAACTTCGTTTATGGATATGCCTAACTGTAATCCGCAGACAACAACTCTGGAAGCTCTGGAAAACAAGTTTGCTGATGCTGCAAACAAGTGTATCGTAAACTATTCGTTTTATTTCGGAGCAACCAATAACAATACGGAGTTGTTGCAGCAGCTGGACAAGAAACATGTGTGCGGTGTAAAACTGTTTATGGGAGCCAGTACAGGGAATATGCTTGTTGACCGTATTGAATCCTTGCGGAAAATCTTTTCGGAAGCAGGTATGCTGATTGCTGCTCACTGTGAAGACCAGACTATAATTCGATGGAACACGGAACTTGTAAAATCAAAGTATGGTGAAGAAGATGTGGATATTCTCTTCCATCCTCGCATACGAAGCGAAGAGGCTTGCTGGCGTTCGTCTTCGTTGGCTGTACAGCTGGCTAAAGAAACAGGAGCACGCTTGCATATTCTCCATGTCAGTACAGCACGCGAGCTGGAACTTTTCGAAGATAAACCGATATCTGAAAAGAAGATAACTTCGGAAGCATGTGTTTCACATCTGATGTTCTGCGATGAAGACTACAAAACGTTAGGAGCACGTATCAAATGCAATCCAAGTATTAAAACAAAGAACGACCGTGATATGTTGCGCCGGGCTTTGACAACAAATTGCATTGATGTCATTGGTACAGACCATGCTCCTCATTTGTTGAAAGAAAAAGAGGGAGGAGCTTTGAAGGCTGTATCTGGTATGCCGAGTTTGCAATTCTCTCTGGTCAGCATTATGGAACTTGTACATGAAGGCGTTTTGACCGTAGAGCAGCTGGTACAGAAGATGTGTCATGCTCCTGCTGAGTTATTCCAAATAGAAAAGCGTGGATATATCCGTCCGGGATATAAAGCTGACCTGGTTCTGGTTAACCCGGATAGCGAATGGGAAGTAACGTCAGATTGTGTTTTGAGCAAGTGTGGATGGAGTCCGATGGAAGGAAGACGCTTCCATGCGAAAGTAGAAAAGACATTTGTAAACGGAACATTAGTTTACAGCGACGGCAAGGTGGATACTCTTCACCGGGGAGAGCCGCTTGCTTTTAACCGATAAGAAATGCAGACAGACATTACGACAGTAGTTTACGATATACACGATTTGACAGAGTATATTAACTGGATTTATTTTTTTCATGCATGGGGATTTCAGCCTCGTTTTGCGGCTATTGCAGATATTCATGGGTGCGATGCTTGCAGAGCGAGCTGGCTTGCCTCTTTTCCCGTGGAAGATAGGGCCAAAGCTGCCGAGGCTATGCAGCTTCATAAGGAGGCAAACCGTATGCTGAACAGTGTGGACGGAAAATATAAGGTATATGCCATTTACCGGCTCATGAATGCCAATTCGGATGGTGATAACCTGTTGTTGGAAGGAACTCGCTTTCCGCTATTGAGGCAGCAGACGCGAGTTCGTCCGGACGATCCGTTTTTATGCTTGAGCGATTTCGTGCGTCCGTTGTCATCGGGGATACCAGATACGGTAGGAGCTTTTGCTACAACCATCGACGAGAATATGGAACAACCGTTCGAGGGCGATGATTATAAATTGATGCTTGTCAAAACCTTGGGCGAGCGTCTGGCAGAAGCTGCGGCCGAAAAGGTGCATGAAACTATCCGGAAAAGCGTATGGGGGTATGCCAAGGATGAACATCTCACCATGAAACAATTACTCAATGAGGATTATCAAGGTATACGTCCTGCTGTAGGATATCCGTCTCTTCCTGATATATCGGTCAGTTTTTTATTGGATGAGCTGCTCGATATGAAGCGTATCGGCATTAAACTCACCGAAAACGGTATGATGCAGCCTCATGCTTCAGTATGTGGCTGATGTTTGCCCATCCTGCATCTCGTTATTTTTCTGTGGGGAAGATAGACGAAGAACAGCTTGCCGATTATGCTGCCCGACGAGGATGTGAGGTAAGTGAAATCAGAAAATACTTAGTAGCTAACCTGCAACAATAATAGGATTATGATATTGCTGAGAGTTTCGTTGTTTTTTATCGTGTTGTTACTGTTGCCCGACTGGTATATATATAAGGTATATATAAAGTATATCCAGCATAAATGGCAAAAAAGATTATATTGGCTGCCCACAGTTTTGTTGCTGATGGTATTGCTTGTTTTCATCGTAGCACATGATTCGTTACACGATGCTTTTGGCATTTATCTTATTGTTACATTGTGCGTTGCTGTTCCCAAACTGGTTTTTGTATTATGTGATATCCTGATGAAGGTGTTGCGTAAGTTTCTTCGTATACCGTTGTTTGGGAAAACCGTATCGTCTGTTGTAGCAATTGTCACGCTTGCTTATCTGCTTTTCGGAGCAATTAAAGGAAAGGAATATTTCCAGGTTAAGCAAGTTGTCTTTTCTTCACCCGATTTACCTGAGTCTTTTGACGGATATCGTATTCTTCAATTGTCCGATATACATGCCGGAAGCTGGAAAGGTAATGCTGAAGCACTCCGTCGGGCTGTTGAAATTTGTAACGCACAGCACCCTGATCTGGCCGTGTTTACGGGTGATCTGGTAAATAGTCGGGCCGATGAGATTAAGGAGTTTATGCCTGTTCTGTCAAAACTTCGTGCAAAGGATGGGGTATTTTCTGTATTGGGAAACCACGATTATGCTACGTATGTGCAGTGGGACAGTGAAGCAGACCGTCTTGCTAATATTGATACGCTTCTGGCAAGACAGGAACAGATGGGCTGGAAGATGCTTATGAATGACCATCAGATATTGTATCGTGGAAACGATTCTATCGCTTTAATAGGAGTAGAGAACAGTGGTAAACCTCCTTTTCCCGATCGTGGGGATTTACCTCGGGCACAGAAAGGCACGGAAGGTATGTTCAAGGTTTTGCTGAGTCATGATCCAACTCACTGGAGAAGAAGCGTTCTTCCGGATACCGATATCCAACTGATGCTTGCCGGACATACTCACGATATGCAGATCAATTTATTCGGCTTTTCATTTTCACAGTTTATTTATCCCGAGCATAAAGGTCTGTATCTGGAAGGACAGCGGGGACTTTATGTCAATATCGGGCTAGGTTATGTACTCTTTCCGATGAGGCTGGGAGCATGGCCAGAGATTACAGTCATTACTTTACGAAGAAAATAATAATTCCTAAACTATAACAAGCAATGAGATTCTTATACATTATTTATCAAATCTGTATCGGGTTGCCGATTTTTCTGGTGGCAACTATACTTACTGCTTTGACTACCATGTTGGGATGTTGGTTGGGTAACGGACATTTCTGGGGATATTATCCGGGTAAATTGTGGTCACAGCTTACATGTTTTTTGTTTTTGCTTCCGGTAAAAGTCAAGGGGCATGAACACCTGGATAAGAAAACATCCTATGTATTCGTTGCCAATCATCAAGGTTCATTCGATATCTTTTTGGTTTATGGATTTTGGGGCGTAACTTCAAATGGATGATGAAGAAGAGCCTGCGCAAAATCCCGTTTGTCGGCAAGGCATGCGAGAGCGCAGGACATATCTTCGTCGACCGTTCCAGCCCCAAGAAGGTGCTTGCCACCATGCGGCAGGCAGAATCATCTTTGAAAGACGGCGTGTCACTGGTAGTATTCCCGAAGGGGCACGTACCTTCACGGGACACATGGGGTACTTCAAGAGAGGTGCTTTCCAGCTGGCGGATGAACTGCAACTGGAAGTGGTGCCCGTCACTATAGACGGCTCGTTCGAGATTCTTCCACGCACCGGAAAGTGGATACACCGCCACCGGATGATACTGACCATCCATGAACCTATTCCCCCAAGGAAAGGGGCAGAAAACATCAAGGCAAGCATGAACGAGGCTTATGCGGCGGTGGAGAGTGCATTGCCGGAAAAGTATAAAGGGATGGTGAAGAACGAAGACCAGGACAGATAAAGACATAATGACAAACGGGAAGAGGCCGTAATTTGAACTGTGTCAGCTAAGGAAATGAATAAAATATTAACTTTGCTAACACAGTTTATTTTATGAGTGAAGAATTTGATTTTGAAAGTATCAAGAACAAGGCTCTTGAACAGTTGAAGTCTGGTAAGCCCTTGTTAGGTAAGGACGGTGCTTTTGCTCCGTTGTTGGAGAGTATATTAAATGCTGCCCTTGAAGGTGAGATGGACGCTCATCTTTCTGAGGATGAACGCATGAGTGGCAACCGTCGTAATGGCAAGATGCAAAACAAGTACAGACTTCGATGGGAGAAGTCCACCGTATCTACCTCG
>ENA-OQAN01000648-OQAN01000648.1-human-gut-metagenome-genome-assembly--contig:-NODE-648-length-17522-cov-2.071400_pt1 | contig 17522 bp, 17 predicted proteins | sample MGYA00242735_ERZ504527 | MGnify/ENA primary metagenome ERZ504527 (study PRJEB26092, sample SAMD00036230) | human gut metagenome | host: Homo sapiens | study: EMG produced TPA metagenomics assembly of... | reverse complement strand
CAAGGCACGAATCAATTCTTCTTCCGATTTTCCATTTTCTTCGGCATAGACCAGTACGGGAAGGGTAGCGGATATCCCTTGATTGCCACTGCCGGAATTGCTCATCACCGGAATCATGGCACCGGCCATACGGGCATCACATGCTCCCGAAGTGTAAGAAAGGATATGAGAGAAGACACTGTCGCCCATAATCCGGTGTTCGTAAGTGCCACGTAGGATTTTACCCAGTCCATGACCATATTCACCTTCGAAGGAACGTTCGGCGGCAGTCTTGTTCAGTCGTGCCGTATCAAGAATAAAACGGATGTCGTCTAATGGGGTTGTCATGGCGAAGTCATACACTTTGCGTAAAGTCAAGTCCAATACATCCTCCTCTTCGATACAAGAGGCAATTTGTTTGTCCAATAAGATGTCACCGTTGCGCGTTATATAAGTAAAGCAAGTATGCCCACCGGCAATAATAGCTGTTGCCTTGTTCGTATCAGCTTCACAACATACTTCTATATAAAGCTTCTCTTCCATATCGTTTTTTAAAGATATATGAATACGCTTTTCTTCTATGAAACGCTTTCCTGCCTCCACTGCATCAGGAGTACTTTCTTTCAAAACCTCCAATTGATATGCCGACTTACCTATTAAGGCGCCAAGCGCCACAGCAATCGGTAATCCAATCATCCCCGTACCTGGAATACCCACTCCCATTGCATTTTTCAGAATATTGGCACTCAGCAATACAGTTATCTTTTCGGGACGCTTATTCAGCACTTCCGCAGCCTTTTGCTACACACAATGCCACAGCTATAGGTTCTGTACAACCAATGGCAGGAATTACTTCAGATTTAACCAAAGCAATAATCTGTCGTCTTTCCGTTTCTGTCATATCATTTCTACAATTTGATTTATTTATCATGCAAATGTAGGAAAAAACAAACAAAAATCCCTCCTCTATAACCTGAAAATCAGGAGACAAAGGAGGGAAAATTCCATATCGAAAAAAAAAGTTATTTAGCGGCAGTCAAGTTCAAACCAACTTCCAAACGAGTTGTTTCATTAATTATTTCAGGTAAACCCTTCAACATACCTTCTGCCATACCGGCCATACTTCCAAAATCAGGATCAGCTTTCATTGCTTCGATAAGCATATTTACAAACTCCTCATCCGAGAATAAAGGAGCAACTATATTTTTCATCAAAGGCAATAACAAATCCGTATTCAAATAAACCTTTAATTTACCTTCGTTCTTTTCGTAAGTCAAAGGCACACCGTCAGTTACCAAAGGAAGCAAAGACGTAACAGCCTGAGACAAAATTTCACTCATATCTATAGCCTTGGTAGAACTGCCCAGACGTTTTACATTTGGCAATGATGGCATCCAGATTCAAATATACCTTCATTTGGGTATCACTGAGAACTACATCATAGCCCTGAGCGTTTTTGCTCTTCGTATATTTTACTGTCACTGTGGAACCTTTCACAGTTACTTTACTGATCACAGGTGTCTGTGGCGTAATGGTACTTACATCTACTTGATGGATTTCAGACCACTGTCCAAATACTTTTTTGCCATCTTCACCTTTAAACCATGCGTGGCACGCCACATACCAGGTTCCCTTATCCATATATGCAAACGCAGACTTCAGTTCTTCCTGATTTTTCAGGACCTTTGTATACTGTCCTGTTTTGAGCATATCCTCAGAGGTACCGATCACATAATCATATTTCAGAGCACCCTTACACTCTTCATTCAGCACCATTTTTACGGAGTTTTTGGAAACAGATACATTCTTTATAACTGCTTTTGCAGGTCTGGTATAATTTCCGTCTGAATCTGTGATACTTCCGTCTGTACTGTAGGTATTTCCTTTGGTATCGGTTACAGTTTCATCCTTATTTACAGTTGGCTTTTTACCATCTGCATCAGGTGTCAGCTCCGTGCCATCCGGAAGTGTTACAGTTCCGTCTGAGCTGATCACGATTCCTTCCGGTGTAACAAGATTTCCATTTTTATCTTTCTCAGTTCCCTCCGGGTAAGTATCCGGTATCGGAGCGACAGTTGGTACCGGCGTTACTGTTGGATTCACCGATGGTGATGGATTTACCGACGGTGACGGATTTACCGACGGTGACGGGTTTACCGACGGTGTTGGATTTACTGACGGTGTTGGATTTACTGATGGTGTTGGATTTACTGTCTGTATGATTGTGGTATCTGATATAGTACAGTTCTGAATTTTATTATCCGGTGTTTCTGTAATGTCACTCCAATATGTATCCGGAGCAGATTCACTGTTGGAAGTTATTTTTTTACCATTTACCGCTGTTCCTTTTGTAGAATGAGATATAGTGACAGATTCAGTATATGCTTTACCTGGTTCCGCATTTTTGTTCATAACGGAAGTAGAACCTCCCTCCAGATATGCTTTTGCTATTTCTACATTTCCGGTGCCCTCAACTGCATTGCCACCGTTATCACCATCTCCTCGTCCTGCAACAGCAATCAACGTTCCTGCTCCGGAAATCGTTCCGTTGTCAAGAATCACCGCTGCACCGCCAACTGAAGTAGTTGCTATGTTTCCTCCGCCGTATGCTGCAAGCTGGCTGCCCTCGCCAATAGTAAGTGTTCCGCTGCTGACTTTCAAGGCTGGCTGTCCGCTGTAGCTTTTTCCTGTGGCAGGATCTGTTCCTGTGGCAGCTTCATCACCTTTGATATATACTTTTCCTTCTACCTTTACATTTCCGCTTATCACAACAACAGGTGATGTATTGTGACGTGCCTGTGTTCCATTGGGAAGGAAATTAGTGTTGGAGTAGATCATGGAATTCCTTATGGTCGCTCCATCATTCAGAATCAGCTGTCCATTAATGGAAGTACCTGTCAGGAATTTTCCGCTATAATCATCGTGATTGACAGATATTGTTCCACCATTTTCTACTTCAATCTGTCCATATATGGAAGAATCTCTCAGATTCAATGTTCCGCCATTTTCTACTTTTATCTTCACACTGCTGAGAACCTTCATATTGACCATTGTAAGATCACATCCAGCCGGTATGATCAATGTCTGGGTTGTAGCTTCTCCCTCTGAAACAGCATATCCCAGTTCTCCATATGTACGCTGGTGTGAGAGCCATACCAGGCTTTAATCTCTGCCGGGACTGTTACAATATCATCTGTATCATTAAAATCAGGAATTACCCATGGATCCATATCATACATGTATTTTCCATCTGCAGTCTTGGTTGCATTTTCAAGCTTCAGATGATCTGCCAGTTTTTCCTTAGTACTGTAAACCTTGAAAGTAAGCTCATTACTTGTTACTGTACGCCCTGATTCATCAGTTACTGTAACATTGACAGGATATGTACCGATTTTAGCAGGAGTTCCGCTGAGAGACAGAGAACTGTCATATGTGGAATACATCCCTGCCATCCCACTTTCACTGTCAATGTTTACCTTTGTATTCTTTGTGTCAATTTTTACACCTGTTTCTTTTAACTCCTTCCAGTCAGCTTCAACAGGTTCCTGCCCATCCGGAAGATCAGCTGCTTCCACAACTACATTACTGTTTTTGTTGGATGAAACAGAAGTGGATGCCCCTGAAACTGCATCGTATTTCTGCTGCCCTGTAACAGCGCTTTCGAAGTATCCTTTTAATCTGACATGAAGAGTGTTCACTCCGTTAGATGCACCGTTAATATTAGTTTCACCAGAATCAGCTGTAACAACTTTGAAGTCATTTCCTTCTGCAGTTACCTTAAGATAAAGTTCTTTATATCCATCACTTTTTATTGTAATGACATTTCCAGTATGAAGTACAGTTGAATCAAATACAACACGATTATTACTGCTGTCTGGACAATATGCTTTTCTGCCATATAATGCTATTGCATAATCTGTTTTATCCCATACTGTCCCATCTACAGATATTTCTTTGATTTTACTGATATATCAGAAACATTATTTTCATCAGCTGGTTTAATGATCTTGTAGTCTGTACCTGAAATTTCCACTTGATCTCCCGCAAATGTTGGCGCATCTTTGGTCTGTTCAGGTTCAGGCTGTGAAGTTACTTTTTCAACGTTCCAGTGTTTTCCGGTTCCTGTTACCTTTAAAGTAAGATCCTTGTATCCGGTACTGGTGATTACAATCTCATTACCCACTTCAAGTCTATCTGGAGATAGTCCAACATAACCGTCTGAGTCTTTTTTAATATATGTTGTTCCTGTAAGATCCCACGAATAAGTTACTTCATTCCACTCTGTTCCATTAATAGATATTCCTGTAATTTGCTCAACATACCTTGAGTTAAGAGAAGTTTTTAGTTTACAAACATTCGCAAAAGAACCACTTTCATATTCTGCTATCACCTCCGGCGGTTCTTTCGCACTTTGTGTACCCTCATCCTGAGCCGCCTGTACATTCTCCTGCTCATCCGCAAAATCCGGTGTTCCCAATCCATCACTAAAGGAATCATCATCTGCCTCCTGTGTGATCGCTGAATCCGTAGTCATTGAATCTGTAAATATGTCTGCTGCACATACCGGTACAGAAGCAATCATGTTTGCCGCAATTGCCATAGACATCAGAATTGCCATTCTTTTCTTCATCTGTTTCTTTATCCTCCTGTAATATGATATCAGGGGCAAAAGATATTTCGTCCCTGACTTGAAGCTATCTGTGTATCATCTCATTTCAGATGAAGCGGATAAAATCCTCCGATTCATCTCAGTTCTTCAGTGGAAGTTTAAATGATCAAATCACGCAATAGTTTGCTTTGGTTAACTCTGTTGGTTTAGTATATTCTAACCTGCGTGAAAATGCAAGAGAATTATTCTGCATCTGTTGAGAAAGTATCTCATAAATCAAGCAGTATCCTGTTGACAAATTTTTATCATTTCACAGCAAGATAAGACAGAATAGAGCAATTATGGCAATTCCATAAAATAATGCAGGTAATAAATCAGGTAACATCCTGCTATCAGTCTGAAAATATCATCTTCTATCTCTTTTTCGCTGCTGTTTAAAGTAATTTTGTTTCCTTCTATCTGAAGCCCCATTGTATCCGCGAGATTCTCAACCCGTTGCCTGTCATATTCTTTTTCATCCAAAAGAACAGATTCTCATAAACCCTGAATTTTCCGGTTTCATCACATTCCAGTCTCAGATGCAGTTCAGGGAGTTTTCCGGGTTTAAAGGTTATCTCACTGTATGTCATAGATTGTCTTACTTTTGTGATTCCCTGTTTCACTGCCAGTATGATCCATTCATCCAATACAGGTCCTTTATACATAGGAAGTCCATATTGCAGATGTAATTGGGCCGCCTTGCTGATGCAAGCATTTCTGGTACGGTTATTCAGACGTTTATAAACATTGCTGCCCTCAACCGGGTAGTATTTCTTCAGTATCTTCTCTTCGGCTTTTGTCCATGGATCATTGGTTTTCCTGCTTAATCCCAGAATCATCGCTCTGTATTTGCATGCCTGAAGAGATCTTTCAGGAATAAGAGTATGCACATATCCGGCACCTTTTTCTTCATAATATCGGGAAATGATCGCATCCTCTTCCTGTGTCCATGGAAGTCTGTTATTGTCTGATCTGACATTTAAGTACTTAGCTCTGGACTGACAGGCAGTCAGAGTTCTCCCTTCCAATCGTTCTGCTGCCTTCCTGCCTTCCGCTTTGTAATATGTTCTTATAATTTCATCTTCTTCTGCAGTCCATTCTTTTCTTCCCTGTATGCAAAGACCTAATTTGGCAGCTCTTTTATTACATGCCTCTTTGGATCTTCCCTCCAGTCTTTTCTGAACTTCAGCACCTTCTGTCGGATAATAATTTCTCAGAATTTCATCTTCGCTGCTGCTCCATTTTCTGTTTGCCCCGGAATAAGTAAGTCCTAATGCAGCAGCTCTTCCTCTGCAGGATTCTGCTGATCTCTGATTTAAGCGATAACGTACCTTACTGCCCTCCGCAGCATAATACTCTCTGAGTATTTTATCCTCTGCCTCTGTCCATAATCTGACATATTTAACATCATTCTGTACAGTTGCTGAAGAGGAAATGTTTTTGGATATTTCCATTTTTGATGCCTGGATCCTGCAGCTTTTTGCAGTTCTTCCGGATAATCTTTCACAGACCTGATCTCCTTCTGCGGGATAGTACTTTCTTAATATTTCGATTTCATCGGCTGTCCATCTTTTTTTCGTATTTGCCATGTCTTACACCTGTTTTATATATTATTTCAAAACTGAAATATTCACTACTTCTTACTTTTCGTAACCTTCGCAAAAGAATTCCATATGTGAATGCAATATCTACATAGAAATTCCTGAATGTACAACATATTCATACCCTGTCTCCGTAGTATAAGTTTTTTCCTGTCCCAGTGCCGGAATAACAGATTCAGGGCTGTGCAGACTTCCACTTTTAAATACGATCATCACTTCTGCTTTCTTTTCATTAACCGGAGTTATTTCTATATTATTGATTGTGTTTTCAATCATGGCCCTGGTGATATCTTTGGGTTTTACGCAGGAATATTCCTTTGCATAGTCTAATATCCTGTCCATCTGATCTGTCAATTCTGTTTTTGAAAGAGGTTTCATGCTTTTCAATTGTTCCAGATTCGCTTTTTTCTCTGCTATCTGCTGTGTAAAAACCTTGTTTCTGCTTAAAAATTCCGCATCAGAAATGTAGCCGCCCATATTGTAATCCAGCAGCTTATCTCTCTTCTGTTCCAGTACTGTTATTTCATGCTGTATGTTGTCAATTTTTTCTTCAGTTCCTTCTGTTTTGTTAATCTCTTTCTCATAAAGTTCCAGATACTTATGCAATATACTTTTATTGCTTTGAGCCAGATTGTTATAAACATCCGATATCATCTCCAGCAGGATTTCTTCTTTTACCGGTTTTGATCTGCAGGAAACTGCGCCCTGTTTTATGCGATGACTGCATACCCAGGTCTTTGCAGCTTTTCCGCGGACAGTTCTGACTTTCAGCCAGTACGCAGCTTTATCTTCCGCACAATGTATAAGTCCGGTAAAAAGGTTGTCCTGCTTATAGGAAGTTTTTTTCAACTTGATATTTTTACTTCTTTCTTCCATAATCCTGTTTGCATCTTCCCACAGTTTTTCATCCACAATTGCAGGGACATGGGTACCATCGTCTTTATACATCACCCATTCATCTTCAGGCAGGAATTTCTGTTTCTTAGTAAAGAGATCAACTATTTTTACTTTTCCACCAACATAGTAACCCTTATATTTAGGATTTCGGATAATATTGGCAATCACATGGCTGTCAATCTTTCCCCCTTTATAATTTCTGTATCCACATTCCCATAAAAATTGTTCCAGTGAATGGGTAGACCAGTTTCCCAGAGCATATTTTTCAAAAATAAGCTGTACCATTTTTGCCTCTTCGGGATTCAAAAACAATTTTCCGTTTCGCTTGTCCCATCCATATATATGTGAATTACCAAGAACCACACCGTTCTGTATGGATCTTGCATGACCGAAACGCACACGACTTGAAAGTTTTCTGCTTTCTTCCTGTGCAATACCGGACATAATTGACAGCCTGAGTTCCGAATCCTCATCTAATGTATTGATATTGTCATTCCTAAACCAGACAGCAGTTCCACAGTCCAGAAGCTCTCTTGTATATCGTATACTGTCTAATACGTTTCGGGCAAAACGGGTAATCTCTTTAGTTATGATAAGATCAATTTTCCCGGCTTTTGCATCCTGGAGCATTCTCTGGAATTCCTCTCTGTGGGTTACGGTAATACCGGAGATTCCTTCGTCTATATAACCATCCACAAGCGTCCAATTCTTTACGTCTGAAATCAGTTGTTCAAAAAAAGTCCACTGATGCTCAATAGAGGTTTTCTGTTCCTCCTTATCCGTACTGACTCGGGCATAATACGCCACATTCAGTTTCAGATCAAATATATTTTTCTGCCGGGATTTCAGTTCCTCACGTGTTGCATAAATATCCATCTTATTCCTTTCCAATCAACTGATTCGCTGGCAATATTCATCTGAACTGTCCATCTGTTCTCCATTCTTCGCGACTGCTGTATTGAATGTACTCAAGGTTATAATGTCTTTCTGGATACTGCTGTGCAGTTTTTCGGAAATCTGTCCATTATCAAGCATTTTGTCATTAATCATTGTCAGTACAACCTGTTCCAATGTCATAAGCATTCCTCCTGTTCTGTATGTTATAATGTGCAATTTGGCATAGAACTATCCAGCGGTAATATGATGAATTTTATAAAATAATTATAACTGATTCAAAAATAACTGTTTTTGAGGCGAAAAAAAAGCAGCTAACCTATTTTTCATAGACTAACTGCTTAAAGTACGTAAAAAACCAGAAAGATCTAACAGTTCAAAAGATTCTTTCCGGTTTTTTACACATATAAAGCGAGGGCATCGCTCAATCATCTAATTTGATGATTTTACGACACCCCCATCCCTTCAGATATATATCAGGAAGACAGTTCTATCTGCTTCATTTCTTCCAGAAAATCACGGATATAGGATACTGCCAAATCAAGGGCCTCCTGTCCAAGTTCTGCGGAAGAATCTTTCGGATCAAAAAGGTCCAAACCAGCCGCTTGGAGCAATTTCTTTGGTATCTCTCACAAGACGTACGATACCACCCTTGAAATTAACTGCCTGGATATAAGCCGCTTTCATATTCTCAGAAGGATCCTGCGCATTGATAGGCTTGCTGAGCTCCAGATGTACTGATTCCGGAGCAATTGCCATCATAGCTGAGGTCTCCAGAACATCACCATGGCCGCCTTCAAACTTCTTGTCCAGCTGAGCTACCAGACTCCACCAGTCTACGCTGGCACATACACCACCTTTATGATATACCTCCAGAGCTGCCCGGTCAATGGATGGAGTATTGCCGCCATGGCCATTCAGAACTACAAAACGTTTTGCGCCATGCTGCATCAAAGAGTCCATAATGCCATGCAGAACCATATACAGTCCCTCATAACCAATATTAATACTTCCCTCAAAGCTTAAGTGATAAGGACATACACCGTATGGAACAGTAGGTGCTACGATTACGTTATCTACATCCTCCACATGATCCGCCAGATAGGACGGTACCATAAAGTCCGTTCCCAACGCACCCTGTGTTCCGTGCTGCTCGGTGCTTCCCACCGGAATCACAATAATCGGATCCTTCTCAAAAGCCTCTTTTGCTTGTGCTGTAGTCATTTTTGCAAGATACATTTTAAATACGCCTCCTAACTTTTATACTGTAAAATGACGATCAATAGTCTCCTGCGGCGGAGTTTCTGTAAATTTACTTACTACAATCATTACAATAGAAGCAATGATCGTAGTTGGGAACAGTGCATGGAATCCCATAGCCAACGCCTTGACAGACGGATTCAGTGTAAAGAGCAACAGTGAAATAATACCTACTATAACCGATGCGATTGCTCCCTTCGCTGTTGCTTTCTTCCAGTAAATTCCAAACAGAATCGGCACTACAAAAATTGCCATTCCTGAGAATGCAAACAGGTTAATCTCAAAAATACTGCCTGGCTGGAATACACCAAAGCAAATTACAACGATACCGATAATTACAGTCACTACCTTAGACAGGCTCATAACAGCCTCATCTGTAGCATTCTTATTGATAATCTTCTGATAAATATCACGGGTAACAGCACCGGTGGTGGTGACCAGAATACCATCGATAGTGGACATACCTGCTGCCACGATACCTGCGATGAAAATAGAAGCCAGGAATGGATTCATTCCCCTCTGCAGAATCATTGGAATAATCTGATCTGCCTTCTCGATATTCTGAATAGAAGCGATACCATTTACACCGGCCCACTCAATCAGAGTCGCAGAGAAAAACATACCTGCAGTACCAAGAAGAATTGCTTTAAACATAGTCTTATGATCCTTCATGGCAAAGAATTTGGTAAACAGATGTGGCTGTCCCATGGTAAAGAAGGACCACAGTACAATGTTGGATATATAATAAGTCCAAGGCATATAACCATTGGCACCCGGGAAAGTCAAATAAGCCTCATTCATGCTCTGAAGTGTATGGTTAATATTGGAGAAACCTCCACCCATTACTATGGATACAATAAAAGTAACCACTGCAGTAGCAATCATCAGAGACCCCTGGATAACGTCTGTCATCATGGCACCTTTCATACCACCAGTCATACAGTAGAGAATGACAATGATACCCATTCCCACAACGCCTACCCATTCAGGCAGTCCGGTAAATACATGTACAATAACACCTGCTCCGATAATCTGTGCACCCCATCATCGGAACCAGGAAGAAGAGCATCATCACGCCCAAAACACCGCTCATATTCTTGGAGTGATAACGATCTGTCAAGTAATCAGCCATGGTCAGAAAACCATATTTATGACCAAGGGTAATCAGCTTGCGACCAATCAGAAGAGCCGGAAGAATCATACAGAACACAGCTCCAGGTACAGAAATAGCCATTCCTGCATAGCCTACACCGTAAATGGTTCCCGGTGTACCAAGAAATGTTCCCATGGAAAACTGGGTTGAGAAATATGCAATACCACTTACTACCACGCCAGCCTTTCCACTCAATACAAAGAAATCGCCAATATTATTCGTCTTACGTCCTGCGTACCAACCAATAAATGCCATAATTCCAAGATAAAGTACCAGAACTGTATAGAAAGGAATCGGTGCTGGCTGAATTACTGCTGCTCCATTCATTTATTTGTCCTCCTCATCATAAGTGTGATATTCTTTTCTCTTCATACACATGCGATAATAAACAATAATCAGCACAAATGTAATGGCAGTGTGAACAATCCATCCGAATATATAGAGTGGAACACCACCAAATGCGGGAATATACGTCTCGCTGTAGAAAAACGGGAACGGAATCATAATTAATACAAACATAATCAGAAAAATAATCAACCATGTCCGTTCGAAGTGTTTCTCAAAAAGTTTCTTCATAGCCTTTTTCCTCCTTTGCTTTCGAAAGAAAATCATGTAATATATACTATGATTTTCTTTTCGATTTTTTGTTAAGTATATACTTTACTTTATATTTTCCATTATACATGCTATAATAAATTTGTAAAGTTTTTACTTATATTTTTATGAAAAAAATATAAAACATTGCATGCGCCATGCAAAGAAAGGACATCGTGTAATATCTATGGATATTTTAGAGCATCTTCAAAAACTTTATCCTGCCCTGACAAAAAAGCAGAAAACAATCGCAGATTATCTAATTGCTAATCCGGAGGAAATCAGCTACATTACACTGGCACAGCTAAGCCATCAGACCGGTACCTCCGAGCTGACTTTGCTTCGTTTTTGTCAAAAACTGGGGTACTCCAACTTTCTGGACTTAAAGGAGCAGTTTCGGGACTATACCCAAAAAATGATTAAGCAGGCCTCCTCTTCTTCCTTTTTTCTGCCAGAGCGTACCTCAGGCGAAGACACCGAGCGGGAACAAATGCTTCATGAAATCTGCAATACAGAGGCCGCAGTTTTCTCTGATTTTATTACCAACATCAATCTGGAATCTGTCATAAAGCTTCTGATGAAATCCGGAAAAGCACCCGTATCTACATCTTTGCCCATGATATTTCTCTGGTTCCCGGCAAATTTTTACAGAGCCGTTTGGAAATTCTGTACTTGAATTCTGCGTTGATTGATTTATCGGATCTGGAAGTCACCCAGAAGATTATCCAACAGCTGACGGATGGTGACTGGTAATCTTTTTCTCTTTCCCCCGCTATTATTTTCCGATTGGAAATATTGCTAAAAAAGCAGCTAAATCAGGGGTACCGATTCTGACCATCACAGACAGTGATACTTCACCGGCAGCTGCGCACAGCACACTATTGCTTCTCTGTCCCACATCTACGAAGCTGTTTTATAACTCTATGACTGCACCTATGGCTATGCTCAATATTCTGGCATCCTGTCTTGTCATCGATAGTGTATCACCATCTGAACGGCAGATTTTTATCGACACTTTGCCATCCTGATTTTTAGCCCAAAAACAAAACCGGATATACAGGTTTCCAACAGAAAGCCATATATCCGGTTTCGTTTTTATTTTCTTTTTACTTCTCATAGGTGCCTTTTCGAATCACCTCTCCATGCTTCATAAAGATCTTTCCCCTGCTACATAAGTATCCAGCGTCAGATCCTGATCAAACAGCAACAGATCCGCATCGGCCCCCTCTGCCACAGTTCCCTTGATTCCCAGTAAATCCAGCCCCTCTGCCACCTGACAGGTCATATAAGGCAGTGCTTCCTCCAGAGTCATTCCCAGAACCTGTACCATATATTTCAACTCTTTATAAAGTGCATCCACACCAGATACACCTATCTCCAGAAGGCTGCCGTCCTCAGCATAATTAGACCAGCTTCCGTGTCCGTCAGAGCTCATTGTGATATGCTCTGTGGGCAGTCCCCGCTTTTTAGCCTCCAGAACACATTCTCCCGGTGAAGTGTGCATACCGCAGGTCAGATCAATATAACCTCCCCGCTTCAGAAATTCGTAGCCCTCTTCCAGCAACTTTTCATTCCGGTTGACATGAGTGGGACGGAAAATCCGTACAGGAACAGAACTCACCTCCAATGCCCGGAATACCGGCGCAAGACCATCTTTGTCATCTCCCATGTGAAGCACCACAATGCCTGGCTTTCCACTGAGCATTCCCGCCACACGAGCTTTACTTGCAATCTGAACCAACTGATCACCAGTCACATTAGGTGCCCGGTGATCAGATATCGCCAGCTTCACACCCAAATCTCATTCACGAATACGATGTCCCTGTCTGTTTCACCTGTGATAGTCGGGCTGGGATATCCGTAAGCACCTGTGAGCATATAAGCACTCACGCCCTCCTCACAGAGTACCCGGGTCTTCGCATAAAGATTGTCCACACTCCTGGTGATACCATCCGTACCCAGAAGTCCCACCACTGTTGTGATACCGTTCTCTACCAGTTCTGACATCTGTAATTCCGGTGTCCGCGTATGAAAGCTTCCCTCTCCACCGCCTCCGGTGATATGTACATGTTGATCTAAAAATCCGGGAGTAAGAATCTTGCCCTCTGCATCCAGCACCTCGCACTCCACAGGCAATTCTCTGATGGAATCCTGTATACATTCAATCTTTCCCCCGCAAATCAAAAGATCCTTTTTACCGAGATATTCCGGTGCGTAAATCTCTGCATTCTTTACCAATAACATAACTGTTCCCCTTTTTCCCGTAGCTGTTCATTACGCAGATACTCCAAACTATCATGAACAGTTACTTTTCTTTTTTCGTTTCTACTCAAAGTATATACGATGGAATCCGTTTTGTCTATGAAAGTTCTGAATAATTAGCTATATATTTCCACCATCAAGGTACATCCGATATGAATGTTTGTCCCATTGGCAGCTTTCCTGGAGAAGTAATTTCTAATCGGTTGTCATATACCGCCACCTGTATCGTACCATAATGAATTATCAAAAATAAAATCTAAGGTGGACAGATTGCTTTTGTCTATTGTAATATATGCTGTATGGAATTTTACGAGGAGGATTTATCATGGAAGAAAAAATACTTAATTTTATTCTGGAATGTGCAGAAGTCCAGAAATTGGTTCCATTCTCACTTATCGAAGAAGAATTTAATCTTATTCTGGACGAAGCCTTAAAGTCGGTCATTACGGATGCTCTCTGGGATAATGATACTATTTCTGACGTAACTATAGGAACTGATGGTTTTACTGTCACATTTTTCGAGAATTGATCGTAAATATCAAACTAATCAACTGATGACACGAACACAGCCAGAAGCATAAACAAAGTATCTGATAAGCAGACATGATCTAATACCCCCTTATCAGATACTTTTTTATGTTCCATATCTTGCCTACAATTTACGACCGTCTATAGCAATCCTCGTAAATAATGCATTTAAGACAGTTCAGCAGAGTGCGAAAGACAAGGAAGATATCTGCAGGCGTGCTGACGCAAGGCAAAAATATCTGACGCAGATTTCACACTCTGATGGACTGGATTAAGATGCATTATTTTAGAGGATTGCTATAGTCATATTTCTCAAGCCCCAGATTCTCAAAACAATATCTGGGCTTTCCAACACTCTTCCTGCCATATTCGATTGCCTCAGCCGGACAATAGCAGATGCAGGCCATACAATGCGTACAATGCTTTTCCCATACAGGTTTCTTATTTTTCATTGTCACATTGTTTAACGGACAGACTTTTACACATTTGCCGCATCCGGTACAGGTCTGATCTGCATAAAATGCCTTTGCTTTTACAAATGCCGCATAGAAGATATCATTCACCAGACCACTCTCAAAAGATGCACCGAAGCCACTTTTTGATGGAAGCTTCTCTCCATGTTTGATTGCCAACACAGCTTTAGCAATATCAGGACCTGCTGCCACAACAATCTTCTTTGCTTTCTCCACATCAGGAGCATTAAACATGGCAATGTAATTCTCCGGCATAATGATCTGTGCCGTCCCCATATGCTTTAATCCTTTTTTCTCACTCAGTTTTCGATTGTATATATCTGCGCCACCAATACCGCTTCCGCAGCTCATCACATACCAGACATTCTTCGCCCCGACAAATTCTGTCTGTCCGATCCAGTCAGAAACCACACGCGGGATCCTCCATGCATAAGTCGGTACCACCACTACCAGATTCTCTCTTGTCTTAACAGACCCGGTATCGCCCGATTTGATCCGTTCGTTCATACAGAGCAGTTTTTCCTGCAAGCTGCCGGCAATCCTCTCTGCTATATACTTGCTGTTTCCTGTTCCTGAAAAATAAACAACCATGTCATTTCCTCCTCGCGCCGTTTTATCCTAATAAAAAGATATCACATTCGAACAGGTTTCTCAATATCCGCGGAAGCCCTGCTCCAGTATCATTGATCTGTTTTCCATCAAAACTCACCATATACAGAAAGTCAAAAAAACACCGCAGATTTCTCTGCGGTACAGCCCGGAAGTATAACGATAACTTCATGACAAATCTTCATACCAATACGGAATTGTTCAAAAATCTTTCGGAGTCTTACTTGCTTAATTTATGACTGTATTATAAACTGACTTTCGTGATATTATCACACAATAACATAGTAAAAACTCTATTGGTTTTTCCAACAGGGTTCTATCGATTACTCATTTAAGAAGATTCATCTACTCTGAGCTGAAAGCTAATTATATTTCTTGCATAACTGTTTATTTTTATACATATAAGCATCTGCCTCATCCAATAACATCTGCATTGTACCCGACATATCATCGGAGGATAATGCCCATCCGCAGGCATAGTCGATTGGTATTTGATTTTCATAACTATTTAATCTGTTTTTTTCTCTGTACAATGATTTTAATATCACCTTAATTTCCGCCTCGCTTGTATGATAAATGACTGCTATAAACTCATCTCCGCCATATCTTCCAACAAAATCCTTTTCTGGAATAACACTGCGCAAAAGCTTTGCGAAATTCAATATTAACTGATTTCCTGCGGAATGTCCCATTGTATCATTTACAGTTTTTAGATTATTTAAATCAAACATTATGCATGCTGTAGGATCTGTAATTATATCTTTTTTATTAAGTATCTCATTACAGGCATTTTTATTTGGCAGTCCAGTATAGGCATCTATGAATGCTTTCTGTTCCAGCAGTCTGTTTTGCATTGCCATCTGCATTGCCCTTAGAGTCTGCATAATAACCAATATCACCAGACTCAACATATCAAGTGTCGACAGAAGCTCTATGGTACGAATCTTTATAGCAATCTTTTCTGAATAGCTTTCTGCGGCAGAGACAGTTTCATCTGCCATCGTAAAATATATTTCACTCATATTAACAATGTCTGTATTTTCGTATCCCTTGTTTCTTACTGCTTCAATCTCTTTTTTCAATTTATCCCAGTAATCACTCTGAATTTGCAATTTTTCCAGATATTCTTCGTCATTGAGTTTTACCAGATCATAATGTCCATCCTGATATCTTAATCCAAGAAAAATATCATCCAAATATTTAATTAATTCTTCATTTTGGTTTCCTGTAATTTCTAATTTTACTTCGCGCTGTGTAGCTCCACGTACTAGGCCTGCATAATTTATTACGCGTGCTGTCCCCTGTAGCCTAATAATCTGAATCATCATAAAAATAATAAGAACTACTAATATCAATATAAGGACACTCTGTATAATACCTATTATATTTTTACTTTTTTTTCTTGTTTGTCTGCATTTTACAATTTATCTTGAACCTTAAATAATATTCATTTCAATAACTATGCTATTCCTTTACTTTCTCCCTGCATTTTGGGCAAATACCTTTAAATGAAATATCATAATCTAAATATTTTATTCCATTCGTGTCATGAATCATTTCTATCAATCTGATATTTCATCCACGTCTACACCTGATACCTCACCGCATTTTACACACCTGACATTGTAATGATTTTTTAAGTTAAATCGAATCACTTTATTTAAAAAAATACCTACAATAAGTACCTTTTTAATAAGATGTTATCTCTATTCTGCGTTCAAAAATATATTCCGTATCTGACGATAGATCATGCCTGAACGCATAGCCAAGTCTGTCAAATTTTTTTATATCCTCAGGATTTTCAATACTATTTTCAGCCATGAACCTAACCATTTCACCACGAGCCATCTTCGCATATGTACCTTTTGTCACCAGTTTATCTCCTGATAACTCGCAAAATACAATTGTAATATACTTATCCCGTAATGTCAGATACTTTTCTATAGATTTGGAATATTCTTTTGATGCCAGGTTAATTATAATCCTACTGTTGTCGATCACTGAACAATACAACATATCTCCCCAGTATTCATATAAGTTTTTTGCATCTCCTATGCCGACTTTTGCCTGCATTTCCAAGCGGTAAGGTGTCACGCCATCCAACGGTTTTAGAACGCCATAAAACGCAGATAGTATTCTCAAATGATTTTGTACATACTCAAACTGACTGTCCTCAAACACGGATGGAGCCATATATTGAAAAGCAATTCCTTCATATGATAAGACAGCTGGAGTAAGTAAATGATAAAGATCCATGTTTTCCAATCTATTGAAGTTCTGTTCTGTAATTTTGTCATTACATTTCCAGATAGTCTTCAGTTCTTCTTTTGACTTGCTTTTCAACCAACTTTGTATCTCTGTCGTCTTTTCAATCAATTCAGGCAATCCATCCGGCGCTATGCCGTCAGTATCTGTAATCATCTTTTTAGCAGGGGATAATATTATCTTCATTAATCTAATTCCTTAAGCATATTTTCAGGATCATCTGCTGCTTTGACTTTATCATTGGCTTTGATGATAACTCCCTGTTCATCGATAAGATATGTAGTTCTTACCACACCCATAGAGACTTGCCATAATTTTTCTTTTCTTTCCATACATCATAAGCTTCAATAACTTTCCGC
>ENA-OQAN01000647-OQAN01000647.1-human-gut-metagenome-genome-assembly--contig:-NODE-647-length-17564-cov-1.833572_pt1 | contig 17564 bp, 24 predicted proteins | sample MGYA00242735_ERZ504527 | MGnify/ENA primary metagenome ERZ504527 (study PRJEB26092, sample SAMD00036230) | human gut metagenome | host: Homo sapiens | study: EMG produced TPA metagenomics assembly of... | reverse complement strand
ACAAACAGAAAACAACAAACGACAAAAAGTAGACAAGGAAACAAAAAGAAACAGAAAACAAACAAAAAGAAAGAAAAAAAGAAAAAAGAGCAGAAAGAAACAAAGAAAAAACATACAACAGGAATTGCAATCGGAGCAGCTGCAGTTGTGATTTTTGCTTTACTTGTAGTATTTATGCGAAAGAGAATGTAAAAAACGTTATGCTGAAGTGACAGAAAATTCACTTGACATAATAGTTAGTGAGTGCTATTCTATAGTTAAATTACATAACGTCTTCAGGCAGGGTGCAAGTCCCTACCGGCGGTTATAGCCCGCGAGCCTTATATGGCATGACTTGGTGAGATTCCAAGGCCGACAGTATAGTCTGGAAGGAAGAAGATTTGAGAAGTGATATTGATCATCATGTCCTGGGATTTTTATAATTCCAGGATTTTTTTATTTCAATTAAAAGAAATATCAAGATATCAAAAAGGAGTTCCTGAAGAATTAGAACAAAGATCAGGAACTCCTTTTTATATTTCCGATTTCAATACCAAACAAAATCCAATCTCCCAAAATTAAAGAACCTGAAGGGAAGGGAGAAAAATATTTGAAAGAAGAATATATGCGGCGTGCGATCGAACTTACCAAGAAAGGCTGTGGATATACCAATCCAAATCCCTTAGTAGGAGCAGTGATCGTAAAAGATCAAAGGATTATTGGAGAAGGATATCATGAGAAGATCGGCGGATTACATGCAGAGCGAAATGCTTTAAAAAACTGCATAGAAGATCCTAAGGGAGCTGAGATTTATGTAACATTGGAGCCATGCTGCCATTATGGAAAGACACCACCATGTACGGAAGCATTGATCGAAGCAGGGATCAAGAAAGTATATGTCGGGAATTTAGATCCCAATCCGAAAAGTGGCAGGGGGCGGGATCAAAATCCTGAATGATCATGGAATAGAAACTGAGACAGGAATTCTTGAAGAAGAGTGCAGACAGTTAAACGATATATTTTTTCATTATATTCAGAATGATATTCCATATACAGCACTAAAATACGCAATGACATTGGATGGAAAGATTGCAACGGCAACTGGTGAATCCAAGTGGATCACAGGAGAAGAAGCCAGAAGACATGTACATACATTACGACATCAGTATGCAGCGATCATGGCAGGGATCGGTACGGTTTTAGCAGATGATCCGATGTTAAATGCACGAATCGAACATGGGAATGATCCAATTCGTGTGATATGTGATTCAAACTTAAGGATTTCGGAAGGATCAAACATCGTAAAAACAGCCAGAGAAATCCCAACGATCATTGCTACCATAAGTAAGGATCAGGAAAAAATAGCAAAATTAGAACAAAAAGGATGCAAGATCTTAAAAACATCAGAGCAAGATGGAAAGGTTGATGTTAAAGAAGTTCTAAAACAGTTAAGAAATATGGAAATCGACAGTGTTTTAGTTGAGGGCGGCGGAATCTTGAATGAATCCTTGATCAAAAACAACTGTGTTCACAAAGTTTACGCCTATATTGCTCCAAAATTATTTGGAGGAGAAAAGGCTAAAACACCTGTAGAAGGTAAAGGGATCGAAAAGATCCAAGAAGCTTTGGTATTTGATGAATTAAAGGCAACACCACTTGGAAATGACATATTACTGGAAGGGAAGGTGAGATCATGTTTACTGGAATCGTAGAAGAATTAGGAACAGTCATATCCCTGAAGCGAGGAAGCAAAGCAGCAGTCCTTACGATCAAAGCAAATGTTATTTTTGAAGATCTTAAATTGGGAGACAGCGTAGCAGTTAATGGGGTCTGCCTGACAGCGACTCACATTAGCGGCAATACATTTCAGGCAGACGTGATGAATGAGACATTCAACCGAAGCAGTCTTGGAAGTTTAAAAAAGGGATCTGTCGTCAACTTAGAGCGAGCGATGGCAGCCAATGGAAGGTTCGGAGGTCATATGGTAGCAGGCCATGTGGACGATACAGGGGAACTTATTAGTGTAAAACAAGATGATAATGCTGTATGGTTTACGATCAAAGCCCCAGAAAATATCATGAAATACTGTATTGAAAAAGGATCGATCGCACTCGATGGAATCAGCCTGACGATCGCTAAGTTAAGCGATGATACCATTTCCGTATCCATGATCCCACATACCATAAAAAATACCAATTTTGGATATAAAAAACCAGGAGATAAAATCAATCTGGAGAATGACATGGTTGGGAAATATATAGATAAACTGCTGCATTTTGATCAGCAGGAAACAAACGACAAACATACAAATAGCACCTTAACAATGGAAATGTTAAGAAATGCTGGATTTTAATAAAAAACGAGGAGGGAAAAGACAAGATGAGCGATGTAGTATGCGAAGTAATCGCACAGCTTCCAAACAAAATATGGAACATTTGAGGCACATGGGTATGTAGACCAGAGAAGTGGGGAACATCATGTAGCACTGGTCAAAGGAGATATCGCAGACGGAGAACCAGTTTTATGCCGTGTGCATTCTGAGTGCCTGACTGGAGATACTTTTGGATCTCTACGCTGTGATTGTGGAGAACAGCGAAGCCGTGCAATGCGTCAGATCGAGAAAGAAGGACGAGGGGTTTTCTTATATATGCGTCAAGAAGGACGAGGAATCGGATTGATCAATAAACTGAAAGCTATGTATTACAAGGAACAGGGAATGGATACAGTCGAGGCCAATTTAGCTCTTGGATTTAAAGATGATGAACGAGATTACAGTGCAGGAGCCATGATCTTACAGGATTTAGGAATCAAAAAACTACGACTGATGACAAACAATCCAACCAAAATTGACGGATTAAATGAATATGGACTCGAAATCGTAGAACGAGTACCGATCCAGATGCCGATCAATCCATTTGATAAATATTATATGCAGACAAAGCAAAAGAAAATGGGACACATGACAACATACGAAGTTTAAATTAACAGAAAAATTAAAAAAATTAAGGTCCCAGGGACCTTAAGATTAACGAAATTAATGAAGAAAAAAGGAGTAATTAAAATGAGAGTATTAGAAGGTAAATTAGTAGCAAGCGGATTAAAAGTAGGATCGTAGCAGCCAGATTTAATGAATTTATCGTATCCAAATTAGTATCCGGAGCTTTAGATGGATTGAAAAGACATGATGTGAAAGAGGAAGATATCGATATCGCATGGGTACCAGGAGCTTTTGAGATTCCACTGATCGCAGACAAGATGGCAAAAAGCAAAAAATACGATGCAGTGATCTGTCTTGGAACAGTGATCCGTGGAGCAACAAGCCATTATGATTATGTATGTAACGAAGTATCCAAAGGAATCGCACAGGTATCATTAAATACAGGAATTCCAGTCTTATTCGGAGTTGTTACAACAGAAAATATCGAGCAGGCGATTGAACGTGCTGGAACAAAAGCAGGAAACAAAGGATATGACTGTGCATTATCTGCAATCGAAATGGTACAGCTGATCAAAGAAGTAGAAGCATAAAAAGAATCAGAAATTAAAGCAGGAAGTTAGTATGGAACAATATTATTTAGGATTTGACGCAGGAACACAAAGTGTAAAAACAGCAGTTTATGATATTGATATGAACCTGATCGTGCAGGATACCAATGCAACAATCTTAAATTATCCACATCCGGGATGGGTGGAAATGGACGCAGACCAGTATCTTCATGCAACGGTTACAGGGATCAGAAACTGCGTTACAAAGATGAAAGAAAAGAATCTGGATCCAGACAACATCCGCTCTATTTTTGGAGATGGGATCATCTGCGGGATTGTCGGTGTTGATAAGGACTGCCATGCGATCACACCTTACATCAATTATCTGGATTCCAGAACAAAAGAAGATGTTGAGGAACTAGCATCCCATCATTATGAGATCTGGGCAAAAGAGACTGGAAATCCTCAGCCAAACTGTATGTTTCCAGCGATGTTTGCACGTTGGATGATGAACAATTGTGAGGGCTTTAAAGAAAAAGGCAGAAAATTCATGCACAATGCCCCCATATATCCTGGCCAATCTTGCCAGGACTGTCTGCAGAAGATGCATTTATTGACTGGGGAACAATGTCTGGATGGGGACTGAGGATACCGTGTAACAGAGAAAAATGGTCCAAGGAACAATTAGAGAATCCTTGGAATTCCAATGGAAATGATGCCAAAGATTCAAAAACCATGGGATATCATTGGAACATTATCAGAGACATTTGCAAAAGAAACCGGATTGAAACCAGGAATCCCAATCTGTGCGGGAGCCGGAGATACGATGCAGTCCATGATCGGATGCGGAGTGATCAAACCAGATCAGGCAGCCGATGTAGCAGGAACATGTGCGATGTTTTGTATCGCAACCGATGGAATCAATGAAGAATTAAGCAAACCAGAAAATGAACTGATCTTTAACAGCGGAACTTTAGAAAATACATATTTTTATTGGGGATTCATAAGAACCGGTGGATTAGCACTTCGTTGGTATCGAGATAATGTATGCAACGAAGCAGGAAATGGAGCATATTTTGATGAATTAAATGAGAAAGCACAAAATGTGCCATGTGGATCCAAAGGAGTCCTGTTCCTTCCATATTTAACAGGAGGATTTGGAGAAACATCCAATGCAAGTGCCTGTTTCCTGAATATGACGATGGACACAGATCAGGGAGTACAGTGGCGTGCAGTTTTAGAAGCGATCGGTTACGATTATATGAGTGTGACAGATATTTATAAAAAAGCAGGCGTGCCACTTGAATTTATGACGATCACAGAAGGTGGAAGCAATTCAGAAGTCTGGAATCAGATCAAAGCAGATATGTTAGGATGTAAGAGTGCCACATTAGAAAATGCACAAGGAGCAGTTCTTACAGATGCAGTGATCGCAGCATATGCGGTAGGAGATCTGGAAGATCCAAGTCAGGTATTTGAAAAAACGAGAAAGATCAAGAAAATTTATGAACCTGATCTAATAAGAACAAAATACTATCGCAGTATTTATGAACAACAAAGAAAAACTAATTAAAGACGATATGGCAACAGTTTTTCAGACTTTACACCAGATCAGTAAGATTCAAGAACAAAGCAATGATTAAAAAAATGAAAAGGCTTCTTTACAAGAGGCCTTTTTTTCTTGTACAATAAAAGATAAAGTATATAAAAATAAGTTATAAGCAACTAACTTTGTAGATGATTTTTGATCAATTAGATTTCAAGGAGGAAAAAGTCATGGATAACGAAAAGATTGAAAAATTACAACAGATGATCGATGAAAGTGATCATATCGTATTCTTTGGTGGCGCAGGTGTTTCAACAGAGAGTCATATTCCAGACTTTCGAAGCACGGATGGTTTGTATCACCAGACTTATAAATATCCACCCGAGGTTATGGTAAGCCATACATTTTATACACAGCATACGGAAGAATTTTATGATTTTTATAAGAATAAGATGATCTTCTTGGATGCAAAACCGAATAAGGCACATTTAAAACTTGCAGAGATGGAACAGGCGGGAAAACTGTCTGCGATCGTTACGCAGAATATCGACGGGCTTCATCAGGCAGCAGGAAGTAAAAATGTCTTTGAACTGCACGGCAAGTGTTCACAGAAACTATTGCCAGAAATGCGGCAAGTTCTTCGATGTGAATTATGTCGTGAATGCCAAAGGAGTCCCATATTGTGACGAATGTGGGGGAATCATCAAACCAGATGTTGTATTATATGAAGAAGGTTTAGATTCTCAGACAATCAACGGAGCAGTCAGAGCCATTTCCAAGGCAGATATGCTGATCATTGGAGGAACATCACTGGTTGTCTACCCAGCCGCTGGAATGATCGATTATTTTAAAGGAAAATATCTTGCAGTACTGAATCGTGATGCGACAAGCAGAGATAAACAGGCAGATTTGTGCATTACAGACCCAATCGGAGAAGTACTGGGAAGAATCAGGGTATAAAGATGAAGAAAAAAGATATAATCTTGATCGCAGCAGTACTGGCAATTTCACTGATTAGTTTGGCAGCGATCAAGATGACACAAAAAGACGGAAGGAAGTGATACGTGACAGTTGACGGAAAAGAAGTGTACAAACATCCATCAAGAAAGATCAGATCTATCAAATTCCAGAGGAAAATGGCACGAACGTCATGCAGATCAAAGATGGAAAAGTTACAATGAAAAAAGCAGACTGTAAAGACCAGATCTGTGCAGACCATAAAGCAATCGAGAAATCAGGAGAAACGATCGTATGTCTGCCGCATAAAGTAGTGATCGAGATCCGATCAGAAGATGGCAAAGAACAGGAATTAGACGGGGTAACACAATAAACATCAGATGAGATAGAAAACAACAGGAGAAATAAAATATATGTCAACAAAAAGATTAGCGACAGATGCGATGTTTTTAACATTGGCACTTGTTGTATCCTATATAGAAGTATTGATCCCGGTACCAGTTGGAATTCCCGGAGTGAAATTAGGACTTGCCAATGGAGTGATCATGGTTTTGTTATTCTTTACAACATGGACAAGAACACTTGAGATCTCAGTGATCCGAGTTGTACTGGCAGGATTCTTGTTTGGAAATCCAATGACGATCGCCTACAGTCTGGCAGGAGGAATCTTAAGTCTGGTCATCATGGGACTTCTAAAGAAGATTGATGGATTCTCACCCATTGGAATCAGCGTTGGAGGCGGAGTAGCGCATAATATCGGGCAGCTCAGTGTCGCTGTTTTCTTAATGGAGAATACAAAGATTTATTATTATGCACCAGTATTACTGATCACAGGAACGATCGCAGGGATCATCATCGGAGTGTTAAGTGGAGTGCTAGTTAAGAAGATCCCGCCACAACTATTTCGATAAAAGATTTGAAATTTCTACAAAATCGTGGTACTACTATATGTATACACTTTCTAACAGGCAATGATTTTGAAGAAAGGAGTCACAATTGAGAACAAAATTAAATGAGATCATAAAAAATGGGCATCTTGGTATGATTGCAGTATTTTTTATAGTTTATATGATCACATTTTCCTACATTGAAGATCGAGATGTGCATCATTACATCATACATACAACGATAGATGATCAGATACCATTCTGTGAATATTTCATCGTACCATATCTATTATGGTTCTTATTTGTAGCAGTTACAGTTTTTTATTTTATGTTTTTTAATAAGAATCAATGGAAAGAATATTATCAGCTGGTCATAACACTTGGAACAGGCATGACTCTGTTTTTGATCATCTCATTAGTATTTCCGAATGGACAGGATTTAAGACCAGTTCTTACTGGAGACAGCATTTTTATCAAAGCAGTACAGATGATCTATCACACGGATACTCCGACGAATGTACTTCCAAGTATTCATGTATTTAACTCTCTGGCATGCTGCGTTGCGATTTTGAAGAATCAGAGAAAATATAAGAAAAGCACCGATACAGCATGTGTTGTCTTAACGATATTAATTATCATGTCGACGATGTTCTTAAAACAACATAGTGTGGTGGACGTAGTGCTCGCAGCCCTGATGTATACTGGATGTTACAGGATCATCTATGGGAATGAATTATGGTCACAGAATGCATTTCGCGCGTCTATTTTCAGCGATCATTCGTAAACCACGCTTGACACGACCAAGAAAGATTTGCTATAAATACCAGAGAGAAACCGCAGAAATTGGAGTAGAGAAGAATGAGAAAAAAGATTTGGATGATCCTGGTATGCATCATATCCATGAGTTTTTGCATGGCAGGATGTACTGGCAATACAAGCAAGAAGAAATCGAATGGCAAGATAAGAATTACAACAAGTTTTTACACCATGTATGATTTTGTAAAGAAGATCGGTGGAGACAAAGTAGAAGTGATCAATTTGGTACCGGCAGGAACAGAACCTCATGACTGGGAACCATCAACGAAGGATCTGATCGAGATGGAGAAATCAGACATCTTTATTTATAATGGAGCCGGCATGGAACAATGTAGATGACGTTTTGGAAAGCTTGATACGGAAGAACTTACAGGCGTTGAAGCATCCAAAGGGATCAAGTTACTAAAAGATCAGGATGCACATGAACATGATCACGAACACAACAGTGAGAATGATCCCCATGTCTGGTTAGATCCACAGAATGCAAAGTATGAGATGAACAAGATCAAGAAAGCATTGATCAAAGTGGATGCAGAGAATAAAGATTATTACGAAGCGAATTATAAGAGATACGCAAAAGAATGTGACAAATTAGATACATTATATAAGGAAGAAACATCCAAACTTACAAAGAAAGAACTTGTTGTGGCACATGAAGCATTTGGCTATCTATGTCACGCATATGGTTTAGAACAGATGGGAATTGAGGGATTATCCGCAGATGATGAACCAGATCCCAAACAGATGAGCGAAGTGATCCGCTTTGCAAAAGAACATCAGGTAAAAACAATCTTTTTTGAAGACTGGTGAGTCCGAAAGTAGCGAAAACCATTGCAAAAGAGACCGGAGCCAATGCAAAGATGTTAAACCCCCTGGAAGGACTAAGTAACAAAAAAATCAAAGCAGGAGAAGATTATTTTTCCGTAATGAAACAAAATCTCGCTGCGATCAAAGAGGCATTAAGCGAATGAGTGAATCAAACACAAAACAGATGATACAATTAAATCATGTAAAATTCGGATACAGTGATACGGAAGTCTTAGAAGAGATCAATCTGACGATCCATGAAGGCGAATATGTCGTTCTGACTGGTGAAAATGGAAGCGGAAAAGTACACTTATGCGTCTGATCTTAGGTGAAATGAAACCAGATGAAGGAGAGATCATCCTGATGAATAACGATCCAAGATTAAAGAAACGGATCGGTTACGTGTCACAGAATGGGATCAGTAAGAACCAGAGCTTCCCAGCAACGGTAGAAGAGATCATGATCACAGGACTTTATCAGGAACTTGGCTTGTTTCATCTGCCACATAAAAAACATAAGAATAAGATCAAAGAGACACTAAGGGATTTTGGAATGGAAGAATTCCTTAAGAGACGGATCGGTGAATTATCTGGTGGACAGCAGCAGCGAGTGATGATCGCAAGAGCAATGATCGGAGATCCGAAACTTCTGATCTTAGATGAACCAACAACGGGAGTAGATGCAAGATCAACAAAGATCTTGTACGATATGCTCTATGAGATCAATACAAAATACAATACGACCATTTTTATGATCACACACGGAAGACTGCAGGAATGTAAAGGATGTGATCGTATTTTAAGAATGGATGAAGGGAGGATCGTGGAAGAATGATCGAGATGTTACAATACGGATTTATGCAGCGTGCATTTATTACAGGAATCTTACTGGCCGTGATCGCACCATTGATCGGAATCACGATCGTCTTAAAGAGAATGTCCATGATTGGAGATGCACTCTCTCATGCATCCCTGGCAGGTGTTGCTCTGGGCTTGTTATTAGGAATCAATCCGATCTTAGGAGCAATGGGGATCTGCCTGTTTGCAGCCCTGGGAGTCGAAGCGATCCGAAGAAAGATTCCAAGATATTCTGAGATGGCGATATCGATCATTATGTCAACAGGGATCGGACTTGCTGGTATTCTATCCGGATTCGTAAAAAACGGAACGAACTTTAACAGTTTCTTATTTGGAAGTATCATATCCATCAGTAAAGACGAACTGAAGATCGTATGTGTGATCAGTGTGTTAGTATTGCTCTGTGTATTGCTTCTATATAAAGAACTATTCTATATCGGATTTGATGAAAATGCAGCAAGGATCAGCGGTGTACCTGTCAAGACGATCAATTTTATCTTTACTTTATTGACCGCATTGACGGTAATCGATCGCATCAAGAACGGTTGGAACACTGATCGTCTCATCCATGCTTGTGATCCCGATCGCATGCGGAATGCAGGTAGGACGAAGCATACAAGCAGTCATGATCATCGGTGTGATCACAGCATTGGTCACAACAGTGATCGGATTAACACTGTCTTATTATGTAGGTCTTAAGCCAGGAGGAACGATCGTACTGCTCGAGGTGGTATGTTTCTTGATTCTTGCACTGATAAGCAGGTATACGAAGTAAATTTTTTGACATTTATCATAAAATTTTATATAATAAAAAGAAGGCATGCATAACAGAATAAAACTGCATGCCTTCTTTTTTGGAAAAACAATGAAAGGAAAGGCAAGTCAATGATTGTTCAGCTAATAGAAAATATATATCAGTTTTATGGGGAGAATGGATTCATGTTCCGTTACCAGGAGGTGGAAGCCTGGGACTTTCGCTGCTCATTATATTGCTGCTTCCAGCAGGTATCGTTTTTACGATTAAAACAAGATTTTTACCAATCCGTCTGTTCCCGGATATGGTCAAAGCACTAACAGCAAACAATAAGAATGGAAAAGATGAAAAAAGCAGTCTTTCTTCTTTACAGACCTTGATCGTATCAACAGCAACACGTGTCGGAATGGGGAATTTGACAGGAGTTGTCGCAGCAATATCCGCAGGTGGAGCAGGGGCCGTATTCTGGATGTGGATCACAGCATTGCTTGGATCATCGACAGCTTTATCGAAGCAACTCTTGCACAGTTACATAAAGAAAAAAGACCCCCTGTATGGTGGATATCGAGGAGGACCAGCCTATTATATACACCACTTTATGGAAGAAAAACAAGGAAAGAAGAAAAAACACACGCTGATCGCTGCCTTATTTGCGATTTCAGGATTGATCTGCTGGTGTGGGATCAGTCAGGTGGTAAGTAATTCCGTGGCAGAATCATTCCACAATGCCTTCCATATTCCAACACTTTATACAACGATCGTGCTTGTTATTGTGGCAGCAGTGATCGTACTAAGGAAGAATGCAACTGTCAAAGTATTAGATATCGTGGTACCGATCATGGCAGTTATTTACTTCGGGATTACGATTTTTGTGATCCTCACGAATCTGCCAAGTATTCCAGGGGTTTTTGCAAGAATCTTCAAAGAAGCCTTTGGAATCCGTCAGGTCGCAGCCGGAGGGTTTGGAGCAGTTCTTATGAACGGAGTGAAACGAGGATTATTCTCCAACGAAGCAGGATCAGGATCCGCACCATGTGCAGCCGCAGCAGCAGACTGTGAACGCCCAGCACAGATGGGATTGGTACAGGCATTAGGAGTCTTTATCGACACGATCGTGATCTGCAGCTGTACGGCAATGTTGATGTTATTAGCACCACAGAATCTGACCAATGGATTAACCGGTATGAACTTGTTACAGACAGCAATGAACTACCATTAGGAGGATTCGGAGTTGTATTTATCGCAGTGATCCTCTGGATGTTCAGCTTCTCGACATTCCTTGGAATCTTATTCTATGCAAGATCCAACGTCGCCTACCTGTTCGGTGACAAATGGGGATGGCAGACAGCCTATAAAGTATTAGCACTTGTGATGTTATTTATCGGAGGAATCCAGACCTATACATTCGTATGGGATTTAGGAGATGTCGGAATTGGGTTAATGACGATCTTTAATATCTTTATCCTGTATGCAATGTCAGGACAGGCGATCAAAGAGTTAAAGAACTATGAAGAAACAAAGAAGAAATCGATCGAAGAAAGAGCATATGCATTGCAAGAAGATGAATAGGAAGTAAATATGTGAAATAAAACCGAACAATTCACGTAAATATGATTTCAATTTTACGTAAATTGTTCGGTTTTTTTGTGTTAAATATTAAAAATAGCAAAGAAAAATGTCTGTTAGATCTATTATGAAACAAATAGGTATAACAGACATTTTAATTACATCATCAAATTATAAAACAGCTTCTTACGTGTCCTAAAATAAGCCACCAGAACCATCGTTCCAGTCAATACCCAAGAGATCGGATAGATCGCCATCAAAAGCTTATAATCATGGAACCAGTTACAGACTGTCGCAAGCCAGATCAAACGTAATACACAAGATCCAACACTGTTAGGATCGCAGGAGTCATGGAACGTCCAAATCCACGCAGACAGCCACCACTGATCTCATAAGAACTTGTCAGACACTCGAATGTCAGAACGATCAAAAAACGAAGCTGAGCATAATGATAGACAGATGGATCACTTGTAAATAATCCAATAAAGAACGTACGGAATACAACAAAGATCGTACTAAGGATTCCACAAGAGATCACACTGCACAACATTCCAAGACGAAAAATCTTCTTACAACGTCCCTCATCCTTCGCACCATAATTCTGTCCGGTAAATGTAACCACCGTCTGAGCAAAGGCATTGACCAGATAATAAGCAAAATACTCATAATTTAATTCCACCGCAGAACCCGCGATCCCGCCAGCTCCAAAACTGTTGATTCCAGATTGGATACAGACATTGGCAAGAGAGAAAACCATTCCCTGAAGTCCTGCAGGAACCCCAATCTTCAGATCTTAGAAACGGCATCATGATCAATCGTCAAAGACTTAAAAGACAATCGGATCGGAAGTTCTTCATGCGTCAGAAAATAAAGAATCTGAACCGCACTTGTTGCATTCGCACCAACCGTCGCAAGTCCGGCACCCGCAACACCCATATGAAATACAAACGACAAATAGAAGATTCAAGATCACATTCACAACACCAGACACGATCAAAGCATACATCGGACGACGTGTATCTCCGATACTGCGAAGAATGGAAGCACCGAAGTCATATAACATAAAAAATGGCATTCCAAGAAAATAAATCCGCAGATATAACGTTGCAAGATGAATGATATCCTTCGGTGCACCCATCAGCAAAAGGATTGGATGAGCCACAAACTGTCCAAGAATCAGCAAAAACACACCACTAAGCAGTGCAAGAGACACAGCGGTATGTACCACACGAGGATCCGCTTCGTATCATTCTGTCCGATATAATTGGCGATCACAACATTAGAACCAAGAGAAATTCCAGAAAATAATGTAACCATCAAAGCGATCACAGAACTATTACTACCAACCGCCGCTAAAGCCTCGCTGCTCGCAAACCGTCCGACAACGGCAGTACCGACCGAATTAAAAAGCTGCTGTAAGATACTACAGGCAGCAAGCGGCATAGCAAACATTAACATCTTATCGAATAAACTTCCATGAAGCATATCCATCTTCACGGACTGTTTCGAAGAATTCTTCATATACAATACCCTCTTTCAAAAAACTATACAGATTCTAATACTTTTTGGGAAGAATATCAAGATGATTCCAGGAAAAAACAACGAAGAAAGATGTATCAAATCCGAAACATTTCTTGTATAAAAAAAGCAGAATGATATACTAGGATGAGATATCAAGAAAACATACAAAAGAAAGAAGGAAAACACCATGCAAATCAGCATTCTGCTGCTAAAACAGATCGTACAACTATTCCTGATGATCCTCATGGGTTACATTATGGTAAAGATCAAATTTTTAAAAGAAGAAGACAGCAAAGTAATCTCAAAGATCATACTCTATCTGATCGTACCATCTGTGATCATCACTGCATTTCAGGTAGACTATACCCCAAGCATTATGAAAGGACTGGCAGTTGCATGTATCGCATCTGTGATCCTGCAGTTTTTATTACTGTTTGTCACATGGATCATGGGAAAAATGTTTCATTTAAACACGGTGGAATACACATCTGCCTACTATTCCAACTCAGGAAATCTGATCGTACCATTAGTCACCTATATCTTAGGAAAAGAATGGGTCATCTACGGCTGTGTCTTCATGAGTGTTCAATTATTCTTCATCTGGACCCACTGCAAATGTAAGATCAGTGGAGAAACAGAAATCAGTTTAAAGAAGATCCTGTTAAATATAAACATGATCTCTGTATTCGCAGGAGTATTCTTATTCTTCACGAAGATCAGATTTCCAGAGATCATAGGAAATACCCTGTCATCCGTTGGAAGTATGATCGGACCATTAAGTATGATCGTCACAGGAATGCTGATTGCAGGAGTCGATCTAAAGAAAGTATTTACAAACAAAAGAATCTACCTGGTCACATTCATCCGATTAGTGATCGAACCGATCATAGCACTGGCAGTCATTATTCTATTAGGAATGAAAAACTGGCACCCACAGGCAGAAAACATCATTCTGATCACATACATGGCAGCGATCACACCATGTGCCTCAACGATCACACAGATGTGTCAGGTGTACGGAAACGATTCGAAATACGCAAGCGCGATCAATGTAATGACGACATTGTTGGCGGTGGTTACTATGCCGGTGTTTGTTTATTTTTATATGAATCTGTAATGTAAAATAATTACAAGTAAAATATTTACAAAAATGATAATGATAGTATAATAAGAGATAATAAAAAAGAGAACTTACATACAAGCAGGCAAGTTCTCTTTTTTATTGTACATTCTTCAAAAATTTATAATGGAGTAAGATTTTACTGTCTATAATACTCCAAGAAATCACGAAGCTTCACAGAAGCATCCTCAAGCACTTCCACACGAGGCAGATAAACTACTCTGAAATGATCCGGATCCTTCCAGTTAAATCCACTTCCATGCACGATCAGAATCTTCTTCTCACGAAGCAGATCAAGAGCAAACTGCTCATCATTTGTAATGTTAAACTTCTTCGTATCAATCTTCGGGAAGATATAAAAAGCAGCTTTTGGTTTCACTGCACTGATACCAGGGATATCACACAATGCGTTATAAATAAATTCTCTCTGTTCATAAATACGTCCACCAGGAATGATGTAATCATTGACACTCTGATGGCCGCCAAGTGCTGTCTGGACAACTGCCTGTGCAGGAACATTGGAACAAAGGCGCATATTTGATAACATATTTAAACCTTCAATATAATCCCTCGCGATCGCTTATTACCACTTAAGATCATCCATCCGATACGGAAACCAGCGATCATATGAGACTTGGATAAACCAGAGAATGTCACACAGAACAGATCAGGAGCTAAGGAAGCGATAGATACATGCTCTTCTCCATCCATTACCAGACGGTCATAAATCTCATCAGAGAAGATCATCAACTGATGTTCTCTCGCGATATCAATGATCTGCTGTAAGACTTCTCTTGGATAAAGAGCCCCCGTTGGTTGTTAGGATTGATCAGAACGATCGCTTTTGTACGGGAATTTACCTTTCGCTTGATATCTTCCATATCAGGATACCACTCTGACTGCTCATCACAGATATAATGAACTGCTTTCCCACCAGCAAGCGTTGCACAAGCCGTCCATAAAGGATAATCCGGAGAAGGGATCAAAATCTCATCCCCATCATCTAATAAAGCAGACATTGACAGATTGATCAGCTCACTGACACCATTTCCAGTATAAATGTCGTCGATATCAACATTTGGGATTTTCTTAAGCTGTGCATACTGCATGATCGCCTTTCTTGCAGCAAATAATCCTTGAGAAGCAGAATATCCCTGGCAGTCAGCTAACTGATGTCTCATATCATAGATGACTTCATCCGGGGTTCTGAAACCAAATGGAGCAGGATTCCCGATATTTAATTTCAGGATATGAGTTCCATTACGTTCCATGCGGTTCGCTTCATCTACGACAGGACCACGTACATCGTAAAGTACATTATCTAATTTGGTAGATTTGCTAAATGTTCTCCTTGGAGAAGTTCCCAGATTCACAGCATTCCCTCCATTTCCAGAAAGCCAGTCAGCATCGACATCAAGAGTTTCAGATAAGAAATGAAGAATCTCCGCGCGAGGAACCGTCTTGCCGCTGACATACTGGCTGATATGACTTTTCCCGACCTTGACTCCGGCAGTCTCTGCTGCATGAATAAGATCAACCTGCTTCATATGTTTTTGTTCCATTGCAGACTTCAAACGATCTGCAAAGGTAAATGTCTGATTCATAACACCCTCCGATAAAAGTTCAAAATAAAATTCAAAGTTCAAATGATTTTGTTTAATATAGCACAAAAACAAGAAAAGTTCAATGAAAAGTTCAAAATAAAAGCCAAAAGTTCAAAGAAATAATATACAAAATAAGAAAAAAATTAAAGTTCGACAAAAAGTACAAAGATTTGTATTGAAAATTTAGAAAATATATGCTATACTTTGGAAAGTATAAATAATTAACACAAAGTGTAAAAATAAATGGGGATGAAATAGAATATGGAAGCAACAAGATTACAGATGCAGAACTTCCTAATCTTTTTATTAGATCTGGTGGGAGTTACTGTTGGTTATTTTGCAGCAGTATGGCTGCGGTTTGGAAATATTGAAACAGGGTATACCGTGATGGGGAACGATACGTATTATCGTTGGCTCATTGCGATCGTGGTACTTATGATGATTTACTTTCTGTTTCGTCCGAATCGTGGTTTTTTTAAGCGCAAATTTATAGAAGAAATGAGAATGAATCTGCAGACGGTCATTCTGATGGCAGCAGGAATGGCAATGGTCGCATTTCTGATCCAGGATGCAGAAGATTATTCCAGATTTATTTATATCTTTACTTCTGGATTTGGCTTTGTATGGATGCAGATCACACATCGAGTTTATCGGAAGTATTGGCTATCAAGAAGAAAGGATCATTCTTATGCAAGAAAGATGATGATCATCACAACGAGTGATCATGCAGAAGAAGTGATCGGAAACATCATGGAAGAGAAGAACTGGGACCTGTGGATCACAAGTGTTGCAGTCGTGGACAAAGACATGACAGGATGGCTTATCAACGAGATTCCGGTTGTGGCACATTCATATCGAAGTATTTTTGAATATGCGATGCGGTCGGTTGTAGATGAAGTATTCTTATATATACCGATGGATGACGAATTCCCAATTGCGGTGACGGTACAGAACTTTGAGGACATGGGAATTAAGACGAATCTTAACATTTCCCAGTTCCAGATCAATGAGAATCTGGAACGATCACTGGAGAAGGTTGGACCTTATGAGAGTGTAAGTTTCTCTGGTCATAATGTATCATTTGTCATGCTGATGATGAAGAGAGCAATGGACATTGCCGGTGGATTGGTTGGGATGTTGATCACAGCGATCGCAGTGATCATTGTCGGACCGCTGGTGAAGTTAGAATCACCAGGGCCGCTGTTCTTCTCACAGAAGAGAGTTGGGAAGAATGGAAGAATCTTCAAGATCTATAAGATCCGTTCGATGTATCAGGATGCGGAAGAGCGCAAGAAAGAGCTTATGGCACAGAATGAGATGGACGGCTTGATGTTTAAGATGAAAGACGATCCGAGAATTACCAAGGTTGGAAAGTTTATCAGGAAGACTAGTATTGATGAACTTCCACAGTTTTGGAATGTACTGAAGGGGGATATGAGTCTGGTAGGGACAAGACCGCCTACAGTGGATGAGTTTGAACAGTATAGTGCTTACCATAAGAAGAGACTTTGCCAGAAGCCTGGACTGACTGGAGTTTGGCAGGTGAGTGGAAGAAGTACGATCACAGACTTTGAGGAGATTGTTCAGATGGATGTTTGATTATATTTGATCATTGGTTCTTGATACTTGGTAAGGGGATATTTGGGGATTGAATTGGTTTTTAA
>ENA-OQAN01000646-OQAN01000646.1-human-gut-metagenome-genome-assembly--contig:-NODE-646-length-17594-cov-2.952367_pt1 | contig 17594 bp, 20 predicted proteins | sample MGYA00242735_ERZ504527 | MGnify/ENA primary metagenome ERZ504527 (study PRJEB26092, sample SAMD00036230) | human gut metagenome | host: Homo sapiens | study: EMG produced TPA metagenomics assembly of... | reverse complement strand
ATCCTTGAATTGGATGACCAGCACGGACGACAGTAATTCCGTTTCTATTCCATCCAAGAGCCTTGAGTCCACAAGTCTGACAGTAACCGATTATGATGCAGCTTCTGGAAGATCTGTACCATTGGTCTGATCCCGGGAGTATTCCTTGTTGCAGGATTCCTGATCTGGCTTAAGAGGAGAAAAGCATAATGAAAAAATCGAACCAAACTTGTTTCAGCAGTTGTTGTTCTGGCAGTTCTCGGCGGCGTTTATGTGGGACTGAACACCTACGTATCCAAAGAAGAAAAGACAGAGAGCAGCGAAGAGGAAAGCAAAACAGAAGTGTTTTCCGTGAAAACGGATGACATTAAATCCCTGGAATTTATCGTAGACAAGAAGGAAGTGACCTTTGAGAAAAAAGATGATTCCTGGGTGAAAAAGGATGAGACTGCTTTTCCTGTAAATCAGACAACTCTGGATTCCGCAGCTTCCGCCATCAAAAAGGTGGAAGCGGACAGAGTCCTGGAGGATGTGGAGGATCTTACGGAATACGGACTGGATTCTCCATCTAACACAGTAACCGTTGATACCGCTGATGGGACAACGAAGCTCAACATCGGAGATGAGAATACGTCTACGAATCAGTATTACATTTCCAAGGATGATGATGACAGCACGGTATATGTAGTGGCAGCAGATACAGTGTCTCCGTTTATGAATTCCCTTTACGATTATGCACAGGGAGAAGATTTCCCGACAATTGATTCTTCACAGTGAAAAAGGTCCAGGTCAGTGAGAATAAAGATTCCTATGTCCTGGAAGAAAATTCCGACGGAGCTACCTGGGATGTTTCCGGTGACGGAAACAGCGATAAAGAGTCTGCCGATACAACGGCAGCAGGAAATGTAACCTCCGGACTTGGAAACTTTGCATTTGACCAGTTTGTAAACTACAATGCAGAGGATCTTTCCCAGTATGGCCTTGATAAGCCCTATGCGACGATTACAGTGGATTATCAGGAAAAGGTGAAGAATAACAGCACAGACAGTACAGAATCCGGAGAAAACGATTCTACGGCCTCTGAGAGTGATTCTGAGAGCGGCGCCAGCGCTGACACGGATAGCAGCTCAGAAGATGCAGACAGCAAGACAACCACAGTGGATAAACAGCTTGTCATTTACGTTGGCGATGAGGCAGGAGATGGCAGCAGATATGTAACGGTAGATAACAAACAGATCTATACAATGTCAACGGATACACTGAGTGCAGTTATTGACAAGACGCCGTCAGATCTCTGGTCACTGATCGTCAATTATCTGTCTGTAAAAAATCTGGATCAGCTCCAGGTTACTTACGGTGAAACAACAAGTACTGTAAATGTTTCACGTGAAACATCCACAGATGATGACGGAAACGAAAAAGAAACAACAACCTATCAGCTGGATGGTAAGGAAATAGAAAGTACAACCTTTACCACCTTCTACAACAAGCTGATAAACATGGCAGGACAGAAGAGACTGACAGACGCTTATACACCGGCTGCAGACCCGGAGATGACCGCTGTATTCACAGACTCTGACAAGAACCAGACAACCGTTACCTTCTACACATATGACACAAACTATTATGCAGCTGTCGTTGGGGACAAGGTATTTCTTGTAAACAAAATGACAGTAAAAGAAATGTTCAATGCATATGAAACCATGGTAAACGGTGAAACAGAGACAGAAGCCACAGCAACACCAACAGCTGAGGCGGAAAATAAAATATTAAGAAAATAAATAAAAACACCTCGGAGATCCGCAAACAATAAGGTAATCTCCGAATATCCGTTTGATGATCAGATATTCGGAGACACCACACAGATCAGGATTTTCCGGGGTGTTTTTATGTTGCTATTATTTTACGGTCCTTACAGATGAATAAGGTCCGTATATTTTTTTACCGTTTGTGATGCGGTATGCACGGATACGGTATTTGGTTGCGGTGCCTGGCTTTTTATCGGTGTAGGTTGTATTTTTTGTTGCATGTAAGTCTCTTATGTATGCGTAGATTTTATGTTGCAGGTAAGTCACTGTAATTGTCGCAGCTTGCTTTGCGTAACTGTGCAGGGATTTGCCTGATCAGATCTAACCAAATGAGGATGCTTTTATCCGCTTGATTTTCTGTAGCTGCTATAATAGTAGCGTGGAGATTGGTGGAGACAACATAAAAAAACTGTACAGTTGCTCAGATGAGCTTCTGTACAGTTTTAATTTTTCTATATCTAACAGAAGGTTCGGGGGAGCTTCTGTCAGTAACTAAGTATTATGCAAGACCTCTTTCTTCCAGCCAGTCGAAGAGAACAACTTTTTCTGCTTTCTTTCTCTTGGTCATGTGATTGAACTGAAGGATTGTCAGGATCGTGAAGATCACTAACAGTGCAACCATTACAATAATGGAAGTGGTAATGCTCCGGCCACCGCTGATCGTTGCACGGAATGCGTCGACCGTATAAGTAAACGGAACGTATGCATGGATCTTTGCAACGAATGAAGGTGAAACCTCAACCGGATAAGTTCCGGCAGATCCTGCAAGCTGAACGACCATGAATACCAGCATCAGGAAGCTTCCTACTTTACCAAGAGTAATGTTGAAGAAGTACATGATAGAGGTAAAGGTCATTGATGTCAGGCAGGCGAAGAGTACGGTTTTGCCCATCTCTGCAGGTGTGAATCCGTTAAATGCACGTAACAGCAGGATCAGGCAGATTCCCTGAAGGATCGCTACCGGATAAAGGACGGAAGCTTTGCTTGCCCACCATGCGAAACCGGATTTCAGTTTGCCCTTATACTGAGCCAGAGGATACATCAGGCAGAATGCCAGTGCGCCGACCAGAGGCCTACAGACATCATGTAAGGTGCCATTGCGTGTCCGTTATTCGGGACATCGGTAAGCTTTGTTTCATCGCTTACAACAGGAGTTGCGAACATTTTGATCGTTTCATTACTTGCTGAATTGTCTTTTACAGTGGTAGCTCCATCGCTGAGGCTTGTGGTCAGTGTCTTGGAACCGTCTTTCAGTTCTTTCATACCGCTTCCAAGCTTCTTGGATCCATCATACAACTGAGAGGAACCGCTCTGGATCTGGGCAGCGCCATCTGCAAGCTGTTTTGCACCATTGTTAAGTGTGCTGTTGTTGCTTACAAGCTTCTCGGTACCGCTGAGAAGCGTTGAGGTACCGTTTGCTAATGTCTTAGTTCCGTTTGCAAGAGTAGTAGCACCGCTGGAAAGGGTTTTGGCTCCTGTTGAGAGCTTTTTGGTACCGTCTGTAAGAGCGGAGCTGTTTTCGGAAAGCTTAGCAACACCATCGGTGTAGGTTGTGATTCCGGTTGTCAGTGTTCCGGAACCATTGGCTAATGCTTTTGTTCCATCTGCAAGAGTAGCAGCACCGCTGGAAAGAGCCTTGGCTCCTGTTGCCAGTTTCTTGGTGCCGTCTGTAAGAGCAGCACTGTTTTCGGAAAGCTTTGCAATACCATCGGTGTAAGTTGTGATTCCATCTGTCAGTGCCTTAGAACCATCTGCCAGCTGACCTGCACCGGATTTGATATCCGGAAGTGCGTTAGTGATCTGTTTGCCGGCTGTTTTCAGATTCTTTGCACCGTCATTGAGCTGCTTATCATAAGATGTCAGTTGGTCAAATCCATCGTTCAGAGCTTTGATTCCTGCTGCTGCAGCCGGGAAGGCTTCGACTGTGCCGTCTTCCAGAGACTGAAGTCCTGCGGAAACGTTCTTGGTTCCTGTGTTTACAGCCTGTGCACCCTGATACAGCTGGGTAACACCTGCAGAAAGCTGAGCGATCAGATCTGTAGGAAGCTGACTTGTAGCTGCAGATAACTGCTCTGCACCTGCGCTCATGGTTGTTGCACCTGCACTCATCTGGTTTGCACCATTTGTCATGGTTGTTGCACCCTCAGAAAGTGTGCCGGCACCCTGAGTCAGTCCTCCGGAGATCTGAGTCAGTCCGGAAGCTGCTTCGTTAAGCTTGGAAGCAACAGTATTCAGATTTTCCTGAGTAGAAGAGAGCTGACCGGATACACCAGCTGCAAGCTGTGAAACCTGATCAGAATAGCTGCTCATGTAAGAACCGTCCACGCCAGTCATTCCACCGGCTACGCTGTTTAAAGCGTTGATCACATCATTCAGAGCTGCTGCGGAAATGGTTCCGTCCTCAGAAGCGGTTGCCTGAATCGCCTGAAGCTGTGCTGCTAAATCGGTCATTGTCTGTCCGGCAGTACCGATCTTGGTATTTGCATCAGTAAGTGCCTCCGTTGTCTGCTGTCCGTATCCTGTAAGTATGCTGCTGACTGATCACCTACCTGTGAGAACTGTGTGCCTGCATTCTGGAGAGCAGGGATCAGACTGTCTGTGATACTGCTGCTGGTCTGACTTGTGATGCCTGCGGCCTGAGTGATATATCCGGCTGCGTTGTTGATTCCGTCTGCGGCATTGTTCATACCAGCTGCAGCACTGTTCATACCAGCTGCGGCTGTGTCCATACCATCCTTTGCGGAAGTAAGGCCGGCTGCAAGCTTGTTGATGGATTCCTGTGTTGTTCCCTCTTTCAGAGCAGAAACCTTATCGTTCAGGGCTTTCAGTCCGTTTTCCAGCTGCTGTGTTCCGGATATCAGTGACTGTGAGTCATCGGTTCCTTTGGTAACACCGGTATTCAGCTGAGAGATACCATTGGAAACTGTTGTGAGTCCGTCTTCAAGTTTTGCAAGCTCTTTGGCACCGGCTGCGAGTTTGCCAGCACCAGCCACATAGGTGGTAGTTCCATCTGCAAGAGTGTCAGCACCAGCTACATACTGTGTTGCTCCGTCGGAAAGAGTATCAATACCTGCACTTAATGCATTTGCACCGGATTCCAGGCTGCTTGCGCCGGATTTCAGTGTATCAGAATTTTTATTAAGCTCATCCACACCAGCGGTGTACTGCTGAACACCTTCATCCAGAGTATCTACACCGGTTGTCAGCTCAGGAACCTTTTCTGTCAGAGCTGCAACGCCGCTGTTCAGCTGGTTTGCACCGGATTCCAGGCTGCTTGCACCGGATTCAGTGCATCAGAATTTTTATTAAGCTCATCCACACCAGCGGTGTACTGCTGAACACCTTTATCCAGAGTATCCACACCGGTTGTCAGCTCAGGAACCTTTTCTGTGAGGGTTGCAACGCCGCTGTTCAGCTGATCTGCACCATCGTCCAGGCTCTTTGCACCATCGTTAACCTTTGCAACACCATCGGTGTAGGTCTTAAGACCTTCGGTGAGGCTGTCAGCACCGCTTACGAAAGTAAGAGTACTGGTGGAAAGCTTCTTAAGGTTTTTGGTAATTGTTTTGTTACCATCAGCTGCTGTATTCAGTCCGTCTTCGATCTTTCCGGATCCGTCTGCAGCTTCCTGCATTCCGTCACCTGCTTCTGAGATAGAATCAAAAACGGTTTCTGTATAGGTTTCCGTAACCTTGGAAGCAATGTTATCACGAGCTTCAGCATTGCTGTTTCACTGAGCTTGGAGGCGATATAGTTGGTTCCAGGGTTTGTCTCATAGGATAGCTCCATTTGCTTTGGATCGTTGTCCATTACAGTGGCTGCGTTTGCGGAGAAATTTTCCGGGATTTTGATAACCATGTAATAGGTTCCATTGGCCAGACCGTCCTCTGCTGTCTTGCTGTCTACAATGTTAAATGCCATTGAGTCGTTGTCTTTCAGCTCATCCGTCATGTCCTTACCTATGCTTAAGGTCTTGCCATTATACTCGACAGGTTTGTCTTCGTTTACCACGGCCACTGGCAGGCTGTCTACGTTTCCGTAAGGATCCCACATGGATTTCAGAAACAGACCTGCATAGATGATCGGGATTACGATAATGGCGATTACGACGATAAGCATGAGCTTGTTACGAAGTAAGCTTTTCCATTCGTTTTTGATCATATTACCTATCCCTTTCTTATTAAATTGTATTATCAAACATAGTTGATTAATCAAACTTTATTCCAGTAATGGCGACGAGATCTATTAATCATATTAAAATCTATTAATAGCTTTATATTCCATTATCAAACAAAGTGTTGATTTTCTTTACGTGATGTATTATACTAAACACATACCACAGATACAACCATTAAATCTTTACTGAATGTATATTAATAGACGGAAATAATGGAAGTGTCTATTACAAATAAAAAACTGCATAATAGACAAAAAGTACGTTATTTACTTTGAATTTATGTGCAGTTGGTAATATTAAATGCAGACAGGATTCCTATGTTTCAACACAAATATGCAGCAGATATCTGGTATCGTGTAGGTCGGCGTCGTTAACAATTTTGATCTTGTCAATTCTTAACAACAGCAGATATCTGGTATCATACAGATCGGCGTAGAGAAAGCGAATGCTTTTATTCGTTTGAAGGATGCATTATGCATTGTATGACAGTTGCAGAGTATCGTAAGTAATAAGTGATTGGGGCGAAGGAAACGTGCTTGCTTTTTTGATTGCAGGGGGAATTAAGATGGCGGAAAAAGTTGACAGAAGAGTACGTAAGACCAAGGCACAGTTGCGAGCGGGGCTTGCTCGTCTTATGCAGAAGAAGAGTATTAAGGAAATTACGGTAAAGGAACTGGTGGAAGAAGTTGATATCAACCGCTCCACATTTTATCTTCACTATACAGATATCTATCAGATGCTGGAATCCATTGAGGCTGAATTGATGGAGGAAATCACGCATCTGGTGGCAGACTTTCCTCTGGATCCTCTTAATAATAAGGAGAGCTCGTATCCTTTTATTGAGCAGATATTTACGATCCTGGATCATAATAAGGATATTTGTATCGCACTTCTTGGAAAGAATGGAGATATGGCTTTTGTGAATCGTATAGAAAAACTGATCGCAGATACAGTGCTGCATCGCTTGTCAATTCGTCTGCCGAAAGACAACCGTGATATTGAGTATGCGTATGCGTTTTGTCTGAATGGATGCGTGGGAATGATCAAGACATGGCTGTCTTCTGAGAATCAGGAGAGTACACAGCATATGGCAGAGCTGACACATAAGCTGATCGATAATACAACACACATGTATCTGGAGCAGGCACTTAGGTAAGAGAAATGTCCGGATGCATGCTGTGAGTCTGGTAAAAAATAAAGAGTATTGTTTCACGTTTGTTTGAGGAAAAAACTCATGTTTCACGTGAAACAGTACTCTTTTTTATTGACTTTTTGTTGGTTTATAGCATTTCCACAAATTACTGCATGAAGCTCAACGGCTCCGAACATGAACAATGTTCTTTTGATACGTTGATTTCCAAAATTACTATAGATAAATTTTGATGCCGGATCATAAGTTGTTTTTACAGGAAAATAGCTACCTGTTCCAGGAAATGTTCCGGATCTTCCAGATGAGGAAGATGTCTGGTTTCCGGGATCACAGCGGTTTCAATGGAAGAATTCAGCTTCTGATATTCCTCTGCGATAAGAGAAGCGGAAGCTTCTTTTTCTCCGGAAATAATATAGATGCATGCATCGGAAGATTCTACGGCATTATTAATGCTGATATTCAGGTATTTGCCAATGTAGCTGGAATACAGATATTTGGCGTTGGAACCACCCTTGTGAGCGGATTCATAATAAGTGTCTACCAGTGTATCTGTTACATGGAAGGGATTGTAGAACAGCTTTTCCATAAACAGACTGCTGATGGATTCGCGGGAAGCTACCATATGATAGATCAGAGTTCCGAAAATCGGAAGCTCGATAAAATACTTAAAGAGCTTGTTGTCTTTACAAGGTGCCTGCTTCAGGGAACTGAAGCTTGGTGGATTGACCAGCATGATCTTGCGGAAATGGTCGGAATTGTTACGGTAAGCCATGATCGCAAAAGAACCTGAGAAACCACTGGCAATAACATCGGTTTCCTCACGAATCACATTCTTGACAAAATCACAGAGTAACTGAGCAAATACAAAATTGGTATAAGTAATATCCGGTTTTTCGGAACGTCCACATCCAAGAAGATCAATGGTGTAAACTGTATGTTCGGTTGCGAGCTGCTTCTCTATGGCATTCCATTCATAACCGGAAGCACCTGGCATGATATCATGAATAAGAAGAATAGGGGTGCCATGTCCCTGTTTTGTATAAAAAATCTTTCCAAAACGCCAGTCATAGGTTTTGCTGTGTGGCTGTTCCAGCATATCTTTAAGCTGAGATGTGGCATCTATGAAACGGTTAGCAATATGAATAACACCTGCGGCAGTTCCGACTAAAGCTGCAAGAGTAAGTAGTCTGTGTCCATTTTTCTTCATTAAAAAGCCTCCTGGAATTCGTAAAAATAATCAGGACAGATGTAACGTAATTCAGGTATCTGATCTGATTTTTTCTGAATATTTCTTTGCTTTATTATACGACAGGAACGAAAAATTTACAATGCTTTTGTGGGAACCCTAACCTTGTTATTGTATGCTGACGCTACTGTCCATTCTGTTCTTGGCGATGATCGCTAAGTTGCTGTTCGTTCTGCTTTCAGTAACGCGCTTCGCAATGCAAAGAATTTATGTTGATCGCATAATTGGTGCGGTATGGCTTCGGGCTTTCTGCGACCTTCGTTCACAAAAAAAACTTACGGAATATTATCAGTGAACAGTAGCATCGCCAATATGCTTCATGATACATAGAAATCAGATTTCGAACCGAATCAAGTAAATCCCCTGCTTTAATTGCGAAGAGCAATAAGCAGAGGGTGGGGACTTACTTGTATCAGGAGGAGGAAAAGCTCCTTCTGATAAACTGCGAAGCAGTTATTTGGTTATGAGCAAGTAGCGAAGCGGATGCTGTTATCCGCTGGAATGCTTTTATACTTCAGTAAAATACCAAGTGTTTCACGTGAAACATTGGACTTGTTATCCGACAGAGCTGATGCTATACAGGATTGCCGAGGATGATGTTGATAAGGGTTTTGTTCAGCATCAGTGTGCGGTTCCATGGATTGAGAATTACTCCCTCAACAGACGGCTCTTGCAATGCAGAAGCAAAAATTTTATCAATATCTGCGGTAAATGTGGACATGATCTTATCACTGCCTTTTAACTCTTCGTCAAAGCTGGTAAATGCAGCCCACCATTGCTTTCCGTCGTTGGTTTTGATCGCATGAAGAGAAATTTTTCCATCACCTTTTGGAGGTTCTACAGCAATGATCAGCTGTGCCTGCTCCTGCATTCTGTGACGGATCACGGTGAGAGTATGAGCAAGCATTTCTTCGGTTGCTTCTTTTTGGAGTGCTGCAATGGCAGTTTCGATCTTTTCATTGCCATTTAAAGTCTTGCCTAATTGTTCTTTATAGAAATCGTTGCGATTATTTGTGGTGTTCATGTATAAAATATTCCTTTCGATCAGATGATAAATGACTAGTACAGCGAATATTAAGTAACCGCCATATTGACTTGTCTGATTTTTCATATGCTGCGTTGTCGTCAATCGCCGTAGCCACCGCTACGCCTCATTCCTTCGCCTTGCATATGAGAAAATATCCTACGTCAATATAGCAGAAACTTAATTTTCGCTGTACTAGTACATTGTTTTCGAAATAACTATACCAATTACTTGTTGGTGAATCCGACTGCACAGATCTAAAAGCCTCAGCATAGCCAGCTACGCCTGCATTTTTATACCTGCACACTCGAATCCACATCCCACGTGATTGGTATAGTTATTTACGAAATAATGTATTAGCCGCAAACTGCAAGGAGTTTGCGAATGCTTTCTTTATGGATTATAGCATTTCAGGGGAAAATGAGGCAAGAGAAGAAGCGTTTTTAACTGAATCAAATAAGTCCCCTGGTTCGATTTCGAAAAGCAATAATCAGGGGAACTTGCTTGCATCAGGAGAAGTGCAGGCTCCTTCTGATAAACTGCGAAGCACTTATTCGGTTATGAGCAAGTAGTGAAGCGGATGCTTTTATCTGCTTGAATTAAATCAAAAAGTTTCCTGATTACTGATCACTTCGTTCTTGGTAATACACTTCGCGATGCACAGAATTTATGCTAATCACATAAATTTGCATGGTATGTCCAGGGCTTTCAGTGGTCTTTGCTCACAAAAAAACTCGGAGAATAATATTACCAGTTAACAGTAAGTCTCATGCTTCAATTACGAAAAAGTAAAAAGTAATAAGCAGTGGATGGCGTGTATTAGGAAGAATGCAACGGCGTTTAACAGGGAAAGGAATAGTGGGCATGTCTGAAAACAAGGTACTGCACTAATTCATGTGGCCATTGTTATGGATACATTGTAAGCAGGTCCTGATAAATTGTAAAGTAGCTATTGGGCGTAGAACTGCGTAGCGAATACGGGTATTTTTATTCGTTTGATCCCAAATTGGATAGATATGTTTGCGCACTTGAAGGTGAGTTTCCAGATACTGTCATCAGTATTCTCCATGATTTCGGTCAGATGCTTTTGTGAACTGGATGGGGAATTAACAAGTTAAGTGAATGTAGTAAAAATGTGTATTTATATGAAAAAATGGAGGGTAAGGCGGAAAATATGGGGGATTTTATAGAAAAACGATATAAGAGTAAGGATGAAATAAAGAGAAATAAGAGATTATTTCTGCGAAGAGAACACTATGATAATGATAATAACACAAACGTTAAGTACGATAAAAAGGACTTTATAAAAGAAAATACTGGAAAATAAAGAGAAATAATAGGATATTTACGAATAAAAAAGCATTAAAGTACAAATTATAGTACTTTAAATAAAAAAGTACGATAAAACGTACTTTACACGTATACACATATAAAAAAGCCTTAAAATGCAAATGTGCACCTGCACACATGTAACAAAAAGATAAAATATAGAGCCGTTCCTACTTTAAACATGTGAAATTTTGATTGATCGAATAAAAGAAAGCAGCTGCTTCGATTACAAAAAAACAATAAGCTGTGGGTGGGAAAATACTTGTACTCTTCCTGATAAACTGTAAAACAGCTATTTTGTGTAAAACTGTGATCGAATGCAAAATTTTTGTCCGCATGACTGGGATAAAGGGAAGACAGGGAAGTCTTTTACGGCTTGATTTAGAAGAAAAAAGCCTATTAAGTGAAATTTATTTTATGCCAGTTCTATGCCGGAACCTTATTCAGATACATTTTATATTGGATATTACAAAATGAAACTATGCTTGAAAAAGCCTTTAGTTAACATGTACATAACGAATATATAACAGGATTGGAAGAAAAATGAAATAAATACGCAAATCTTTCGTAAACATAATAAAATAAACAAAAATCGAAAATTTCAGTTTCATAATATTATATTTTTTTCGCGAGAGATACATGTATTTCACACTATAAAAACACTCCGGGAAAAGAAGTTTCCATTTACTATATATAGATGCTTTTGGGGAATATAAAGATAACAGCCACATTATTTTGTGGATGGAGTTTCTTGTATTTTTTATATGCTTTCGTGATATAGATAATGCCAGAGAGAATATATCGGAGTATTTTTTTGATATTTCTCATTGATTTTATAATGTGTTCGTAACTGTTCAGTACCCTTGCAGTTACAAGTCAAACCGTGTCCTGGATCGATTTCGTTGATGGCATTTTTAACCGGATCGAGGAAGTCACTTGCTTCAATTATGAATATTGGTTTGATAATCTATCTTCGGATGTTTCACGTGATCGAAGACAGAATTAAGAATAAAGAGTTATAACCCCATCTTTGACAATTGCAGAAATAAAAAACAGCTGTAGTTCGTGCTTATGTGATTTATGGTAGGTTTAATGTAGATTTTAATTGAATCAAGTAATTCACCTGCTTCAATTGTGAATTACAATAAGCAGTGGTTGGGGACTTGCTTGTATCAGGAAGAGTACAAGCAAGTTTTGATAAACTGCGGAGCAGTTATTCGGTGTAAAGCTGCGTAGCAACTGCGGATGCTTTTGTTTGTATGACTCGAATCAGGAGTTCCCCCTGTTTTTGGCTTCAATTGCAAGAAACGATAAGCAGTGGTTGAAGAACTGCTTCTTATCAGGGAAGAGTAGCTTGTAGTCCTTTTGGTAAATCGCGAAGCGGTTATTCAGTGTAGAACTGCGAATGTGTTTACAGATGCTTTTATTCGCTTGATAATAATAGTAATGTTTTTAGTGCTCAGATAAAATTTGAAAATGCTATAAATGCTGTAAAAGAAAGGGATTTCGATGCCTATGTAGCAGTGTGCAAGGTTCCATAAAAGATAATATCTATACCGAGAAAATCGAATTATTTTCGAGATTACGATAAATCAGAACAATTTCAGCAAAATATCTATAAATGGGAACTTCATTTCTCGGTACGTTTTTATGGCGTAATGGCGTAAAATATATAGTCTGATTGAAAGCAAATAAAACTGGAAGTTTATGCGGAGTTGATGGACTTTATAATCGATGTACTGTTACTGTCAAACTTCTGTTTAGTCCGGAATGAGTTTGGGTATACTACACAATAAATAAAATAATTCAAAACCTATTTTCTATTGTTTCACGTGAAACATTATGTGGCAGTTTAAAAATAAAAGTGTTATAATGATATCCAATGAGTAAAAATCCCTTAAAAAAATAAAAAGGAGGGGTACAATGGGACGAATCATTGCAGTTGCCAATCAGAAAGGCGGGGTTGGAAAATCAACGACAGCATCAATCTATCGGCCTGCCTTGCTGAAAAAGGGAAAAAGGTTCTTGCCATCGACATTGATCCGCAGGGAAATACGACCAGTGGACTTGGCGCAGACAAGAATGCAGTAGAAAACACCCTTTATGAGCTGCTGCTTGGAGAAGCAGAGACCAAGGATACCATTATAAAGAACGTTGTAGACAATGTTGACCTGATACCATCGAATATGAATCTTTCCGGTGCAGAAATTGAACTGGTTGATCTTGAGGATAAAGAATTTATTCTGAAAAAAGATCACGGATAAACTTCGCCGGAAATATGATTACATAATCATGGATTGTCCGCCGTCACTGAGTATGCTTACAATTAATGCTTTGACAGCCGCAACCTCCGTTCTGGTGCCGATTCAGTGTGAGTATTATGCATTGGAAGGTTTATCACAGTTGATACATACCATCGAACTGGTAAGAGACCGATTGAATAAGAGGTTGAAGATCGAAGGCGTGGTCTTTACTATGTATGATGCCAGAACAAATCTGTCACTTCAGGTTGTAGAAAATGTAAAAGAAAACCTGGACCAGAATATATACAAAACGATCATACCGAGAAATGTACGACTTGCAGAGGCACCAAGCTATGGAAAACCGATCAATCTGTACGATTCACGATCTACAGGAGCAGAGAGTTATCGCCTCCTGGCAGAAGAAGTTATAGGCAGGGAGGACGAGTGATGGCTGGAAGAAGAACAGGAGGCCTTGGAAAGGGTCTTGACGCACTGATCCCGAACAAAGCAGGCGGTCCGTCAAAGGAACCTGCAAAAAGACAAGATCTGCAGTTGTAAAAAAGACAAACCAACTGAAAAAGATAATCCGGCCGCAGAACGACTTGTGAAAATTTCCAGCGTAGAACCAAATCTGAATCAGCCCAGAAGACATTTTGATGAGGATGCGCTGTTGGAACTTTCGGAATCCATTAAACAGTACGGTGTTCTTCAGCCGTTGTTGGTATCCGATAAGAAGGATTATTTTGAGATCATTGCAGGCGAACGCCGCTGGAGAGCTGCCAAGATGGCAGGCTCAAGGAAGTTCCTGTTGTTGTAAAAGAGTTTACAGACCAGGAAATCGTAGAAATTTCCCTGATCGAGAACATTCAGCGGGAAGACCTGAATCCTATAGAGGAAGCGATGGCATACAAACGTCTGATGGAAGAGTTTCACCTGAAACAGGATGAAATCGCAGACAGAGTTGCCAAAAGCAGAACTGCAGTAACTAATTCCATGCGTCTTCTGAAGCTTTCTTCAAAAGTTCAGGAAATGGTAATTGCAGATATGATCTCAGCTGGTCATGCGAGAGCACTTCTGGGAATTTCTGATGAAGCTCTTCAGGAAACAACAGCCATGAAGGTTTTTGATGAAAAACTCAGTGTTCGTGAGACGGAAAAACTTGTAAAGAATCTGGTTTCTCCTGCGAAAAAAAGTAAAAACAGAGAGAAACACAGCAGAAGATGCCATTTATGAGAGCCTGGAAGAAAAAATGAAAGGTATCATGGGAACAAAGGTATCCATTCAGCGAAAGAAAAACAACAAAGGTAAAATTGAAATTGAATATTATTCCAGAGATGAACTGGAGAGGATCATTGATCTGTTCGAATCTATCAGATAGGAGGCAGAATGAGCGGGATTTTTGAAAGCATGGGAATTGATTCCGGGATTGTGATCATTGTTTTGCTGATCCTTACCATCATTCTTCTGATCAATGTGGTGAGTAGCAATATGCGTCTCAGCCGTTTGGAACGGAAGTACAAGATGTTTATGAGAGGCGGAGATGCACAGTCACTGGAAAAAGTTTTTGTTAAGAAAATTTGCACAGATCGACCGGCTGTATGAAGCAAAGGAAGATCATGATCATGACATCAGCTTTATCAAAAAAAATATGAATGTAATGTTCAGCAAATATGGCGTTGAAAAGTATGATGCATTTGATGATGTAGGTGGAAAACTCAGCTTTGCACTGGCGCTTCTTGATAAAAACAATACGGGTCTGATCTTGAATGCGGTTCACAGCCGCGATAACTGTTTCCTTTATTTAAAGGAGATCGTAAAAGGTGAGTCCTATGTTGTACTTAGTCAGGAAGAAGTGGAAGCTTTGAGAAAAGCAGTAAACTTTGGACTTGGTGAGATTGAGAAGGAATAAAAAACTGCAAAGAGTAAGAATATTTTTAATACAGGAGGAATATCATGTTAGACATTAAGTTTGTGAGAGAGAATCCGGAGGTTGTAAAGCAGAATATCCGCAATAAGTTCCAGGACAGCAAACTGGAGCTGGTTGACAAGGTTCTCGAACTTGATAAAGAAAACAGAGAGATCAAGCAGGAGGTTGAGGCTCTCCGTGCTGAGAGAAACAAGATCTCCAAACAGATCGGTGCTCTTATGGGCCAGGGAAAAAGAGAAGAGGCAGAAGAGGTTAAAAAACAGGTTGCTGCATCCGGAACTCGTATTGAGGAACTTTCTCAGAGAGAGAAAGAGGTTGAGGAAGAGCTTCTGAAAGATATGATGGTGATCCCGAACATCATCGATCCTTCTGTACCGATCGGTAAAGACGACAGCCAGAACGTAGAGATTGAGAAATTTGGTGAGCCGGTTGTTCCGGATTTTGAAGTTCCGTATCATACAGATATCATGGAGAATTTTGATGGAATCGATCTTGACAGCGCAAGACGTGTTGCCGGTAACGGATTCTATTATCTGATGGGTGATATCGCACGCCTTCATTCCGCAGTAATTTCCTATGCAAGAGATTTCATGATCAACCGGGGATTTACTTACTGCGTACCGCCTTTCATGATCAGAAGCAACGTTGTTACAGGCGTTATGAGCTTTGCGGAGATGGATGCTATGATGTACAAGATCGAAGGTGAGGATCTTTACCTGATCGGAACAAGTGAGCATTCCATGATCGGTAAATTCATTGACCAGATCATCCCGGAGGAAGAGCTTCCGAAGACACTTACAAGCTATTCTCCGTGCTTCCGTAAAGAGAAAGGTGCTCATGGACTTGAGGAGAGAGGTGTTTACCGTATCCATCAGTTCGAGAAACAGGAGATGATCGTTGTCTGCAAGCCAGAGGAGAGTAAGATGTGGTTCGACAAACTGTGGCAGAATACAGTAGATCTGTTCCGTTCTCTTGATATTCCGGTTCGTACACTTGAGTGCTGCTCCGGTGACCTTGCTGATCTTAAGGTAAAATCCCTCGATGTTGAGGCATGGTCTCCACGTCAGAAGAAATACTTTGAGGTAGGAAGCTGCTCCAACCTTGGAGATGCACAGGCACGTCGTCTGAAAATCCGTGTAAACGGCAAAGATGGCAAGAAATATCTTGCTCATACATTAAACAATACAGTAGTAGCACCTCCGAGAATGCTCATTGCTTTCCTGGAGAATAACCTGAATGCAGATGGATCTGTAAACATTCCAAAAGCTCTGCAGCCATATATGGGCGGTATGACAAAGATTGAGAAAAAGACACGCGCGTAAGAGAAACGCAGGCTTTTTCAGGGAGGTGTTCTTGTGCACAGTTATTTAAAGACCGTTGGTTTTTCACAGATTACCAGAAGAAGTGAAATAAAAGAGATCATCCGTGATGTGATCGCAAGCTACGATGAAAAGGTTTGCGTGGAAAATCATCCGGAAGGCGTATTTGTACAGTTTTCCAAGAATTATGGCTGTGACTGTGGAATCAGCGTTTGTGGTCAGTACGATGAGAACGGTGAGTTTCACGTGGAATATTATTTCCCATTTTTCAGGGGAACAGGAATCACATCCAGGGAAAAAGTGACTGTTGAACGTCATACAGATAAGGAATCTTATGCAGGAGCATGTGATGATTTGCGTATTGGCGTGACTATGATCTTTTATCTGCAGAATCTGGCAGAATATATGCAGGAGAAATACAAAGGCCTGAAAGACCCGGGGGACCGTCCGGTGACGGTTTCCGGTCTGGCTTCTGAGGGAAAGATCCTGTTTCCGCTGCAGAAGGATAAGGAAGCGGTAAAGGTGGAGAGAGAACTTTCCAAAAACAGGACTAATCTGATCGCAGCAGCGCGTAATGGTGATGAGGAAGCTATGGAGAGCCTTACAATGGAGGATATGGATACTTACTCCATGATTTCCCAGAGAATTGTTACAGATGATGTTCTCACGATCGTGGACTCTTATTTCATGCCTTATGGAATTGAATGTGATCAGTATAATGTTCTTGGTGAGATTCTGGATATCATGAAATTTAAGAATATCCTGACAGGTGAAGAAATCTGCCAGATGACTATAGAGAGCAATGATATACAGTTTGATATCTGCATCAACAGCAAAGATCTTCTCGGTGAACCGGCAGTTGGACGCCGCTTCAAAGGAACAATCTGGCTGCAGGGTCAGCTGCACTATTAAGTTTTCAAATTTAGAATTAATTCTTGTAATTTCAAAATAAATATAGTAAAATAATGGTTGTGAAACTTTTGGAAGTGTTCGAAATGTTTCACAACTATATATGTCCATATAGCTCAGCTGGATAGAGCACTCGCCTCCTAAGCGAGGGGTCGGAGGTTCAAATCCTCTTATGGACGTGCTTCAAAGCGTTCGAAAATGTTAGCTGGATTAGCCGACAACGAACGCTTTTGTTTTTTTTCTAATCACGTTCGTGACACAAAATTCCATTCAAAATGATCAATTTCCGGCTAACATTTTAGTTTTGCTCTGTATTTGTACCACTCTATATAACGAAACGCTCAGATGCTGTTTTGCAGTAGGGGAAAAGAAAAAATATCAAAAAATTGATGATTAATGGTGAAGCTTGTGATAGAATGGATAAAAGAGAAAAGCATAAAGGATGTAGTTAGTGGAGAATAATTTGTTATGATTAGAAAGTTT
>ENA-OQAN01000645-OQAN01000645.1-human-gut-metagenome-genome-assembly--contig:-NODE-645-length-17624-cov-1.517917_pt1 | contig 17624 bp, 21 predicted proteins | sample MGYA00242735_ERZ504527 | MGnify/ENA primary metagenome ERZ504527 (study PRJEB26092, sample SAMD00036230) | human gut metagenome | host: Homo sapiens | study: EMG produced TPA metagenomics assembly of... | reverse complement strand
CTTTTGCAGTTACTTCGTCGTAAGAATATACCTAGAGTACAGATACTCGAAGTCATTGTATATCAAGGAGGGACTTTTATAATGAAAACAGTACAGATTTCTTTAAACTCAATCGACAAAGTAAAATCATTTGTAAACGAAATCACAAAATATGACAACGATTTTGATTTAGTGTCCGGAAGATATGTGATAGATGCCAAATCAATTATGGGAATTTTCAGTTTGGATCTTTCTAAACCGATCGATCTGAATATTCACGCTGATTCTAATCTGGATGACATCCTAGCTGCACTGGATTCTTACATCATCAAATAATGAAATCATTTATTTTTAGGCTGTCTCTTTATGAGGCAGCCTTTTATTGTCCTATTTTACCATGATCGTTTCAACCGTATCGATTGCTGTCTGCATCAGCTCATCAATCTTCTCATCCAGATTTCTCTCGGATTTCTCAATACGCTCCAGATTCGGTTTTGTCACCGGATGCTTGGCAACAAAAATCGTACAGCAGTCTTCATACGGCTGGATCGATGTCTCGTACGTATCAATCTTTTCAGAAATATCCACGATTTCTTTTTATCAAATCCGATCAGCGGACGGTAGACCGGAAGCGTACATGCTGCATTGGTTGCCATAAGGCTCTGCATCGTCTGGCTCGCAACCTGTCCGATACTTTCTCCGGTGATCAGTCCCAGGCAGCCATCCTGTTTTGCAAAATGCTCTGCGATCTTCATCATGTATCTTCGCATAATAATCGTCAGTTCTTCATGCGGACACTTCTCATAGATATACAGCTGAATGTCTGTAAAGTTGACTACGTTGAGCTTGATCGGGCCGGAATACCTGGAAACCAGTCTTGCCAGATCCACCACTTTTTCTTTTGCACGTTCACTCGTATACGGTGGTGCATGGAAATACGTTGCTTCCAGAGCGACACCGCGTTTTGCGATCATATATCCGGCAACCGGGCTGTCGATACCACCGGAGAGCAGGAGCATGGCACTTCCGTTAGTTCCTACCGGCATTCCGCCCGGCCCCGGAATAATCTCTGAGTACAGATAAATCTCTTCCCGTACTTCCACATTCAGACGAATCTGCGGATTGTGTACGTCTACTTTCATCTCCGGGTACGCATCCAGGATCACACCGCCCAACTCACAGTTCAATTCCATAGAATTCAACGGATAAGACTTTCTGCTTCTTCTTGCTTCAATCTTAAATGTCTGGTTTTTCTCAGGGTACACTTCTCCGATATATTTTTCCACATCTTTTTTCAGCTGTTCAAATCCATTGTCCTGCAGACGCACAACCGGCAGATTCCTACGATACCAAACACTCGTTTCAAACTTTCCACAGTCTCTTCGTAATCGTATTCGCCTTCACAGTCCACATACACTCTCCCCTGTGCTTTGTGTACATTAAATTCTCCGTCCACATCCTTCAATGCAAAACGGATCTGACGCACCAGAGCGTCTTCAAACAGATACCGGTTCTTTCCTTTGATCCCGATTTCTCCGTATTTAATCAAAAATGAATGAAATCTCATGATATTCTCCTTTATTTATCCTTTTCTTTTGGACTCTTTATCAAGCATCAATGTCTTGTATATCTTCTCAGCATCGGTACACAATTATATAGCGTTTCCAAATGTATAGTCAATTTCTTCTCTGGTTGTAAATTCAGACATGCTGAAACGGATCGTCGCATCCAGATACTCTTTTCCTGCTCCGATGCCCTTTAACACCCCGCTGATTGCCGGATGGTTGGACGCACATGCAGAACCTGAGGATACGTAAATTCCTTTCTCTTCCAGCGTATGCAGAAGCACTTCACTTCGAATCCCTGCAAAGCCCACACTGATGATATGCGGTGCACTGTTTTCATCGGTCATCCCGTGAACGGTTGTATTTTCAATCTTCGCGATTCCTTCAATAAAATACTCTTTGAGTTCCCGCATCAGTGCAGTCTTCATATCCAGATCATGGTAGATCATCTTTGCCGCTAACCCGAGTCCTGCAATCCCCGGAACGTTCTCTGTACCGGAACGGACATTTTTCTGCTGTTCTCCGCCAAACACGATTGGTTTGATCTTAACTTCTCACTGACATATAAAAATCCAGTTCCTTTCGGTCCGTGGATCTTATGTCCGCTTCCTGTCAGCAGATCGATCTTCTGACGCTTCGGATAAATCTTATACTTTCCGAATCCCTGTACGGCATCCGAATGGAACAGAATATCCGGATTATATTCCTTCACAATCCGGACAGCCTCATCGATCGGCTGCACTGCTCCTACTTCGTTATTCACATACATGACGGAAACCAGAATTGTCTCGTCACACAACGCCTCTTTCAGAGCTTCCAGCTTGATGCGTCCCATGCTGTCCACCGGAAGATAGGTCACACGAAAGCCTTCTTCCTCTTCCAGATAACGCATCGTATTCAAAATCGCCGGATGCTCTATAGATGATGTGATCAGATGATTTCCTCTTCTTTTGTTTGCTTTTGCTGTTCCAATGACCGCCAGATTGTCACTTTCTGTACCGCCGGACGTAAAATAAATTTCTTTTGCATTGACCTTCAGAATTTTTGCCAGAATTTCTTTTGCATCCTTGATATAATGCTCCGCATCCACACCTTTACGGTGCATGGAAGACGGATTTCCATAGTCCTGACACATCACTTATATACCAGTTCTCCCACCTCTGTGTAACATCTGGTAGTCGCCGAATTGTCCAAATATACTTCCATGATACCTTCCTTTTCACTTCTTCTCAATATTAAACTATGTTACTCTCTTTCCAGATGATACATCAGAATTGACAGGATCGTCATCCCCGCTGTCTCTGTTCGTAAGATTCTTCTTCCCAGAGTCACCGGAACTGCCCCTATCTCTTTTGCAGCTTCCACTTCTGCCTCTTCAAAGCCGCCTTCCGGACCGATAAAAATCCCGACTGACTGTCCAAAAGAAACAGAGGCGATCAGCTGCTTTGTGGCGTTTATCCCTGCTGCCTTCTCATAAGGGATCATCTTAACATCCAGCTGACGCGCGTATTCCAGCGCCTCCTTCCATTTCATCACCGGAAGTACTTCCGGAACGATCCCTCTTCCGGACTGCTTCGCCGCACTCTCTGCGATGGCATTCCATCTGTTCACTTTTTTCTGCGCTTCTTCTCGTCCAGCTTTACAACCGCCCGCTTCGTCGCGACCGGCACGATTGCGTGTACGCCAAGCTCTACACACTTCTGAATGATCCATTCCATCTTATCTCCCTTTGGAAGACCCTGGAACAGATAGATCGGGCAGGAAAGTTCCGTGTCCGACTCCTGCTGCTCCACAATAGAAAGCACCACTCTTTCTTCCAGCAGTTTCTCGATCCGGCACAGGTATTTCCGGTTCACATCATCGTGTACACTGACTTCCTCTCCAACCTTCATACGAAGAACATGTACGATGTGGTTTACATCGGTTCCCTCTATATAAATGTTTTCCCCCTGCACCTGAGAGTCATATACAAAAAAATTCTGCATGGATCTTAATCCTTCCTTATCCGTTCTTTCTCGCCGTCACAGAAACCCACTCGCCCTGATACGTCACTTCCAGGACTTCCAGACCTGCTGCTTTAACTGCCTCTACCACTGTCTCTTCTTTGTCATCAATAATTCCGCTGGTGATGTAGATTCCACCGTCTTTGAGCTGATCCACGATCACCGGTGTCAGTGCGACCAAAACATCTGCCAGAATATTTGCAACGACAATGTCATATTTTCCATAACCAACTTTGTCCTGCACGTCTTTGTCATCAATGATATTTCCGATCATCACTCGTACATCTCTTTACTGATTCCGTTGACTTCCATGTTCTCATAAGTTGCCTCGATCGCACATGGATCCAGATCTGTTCCAACGGAATATTTTGCGCCGAATTTCAAAGCCAGCATTCCCAGAATACCGCTTCCGCATCCCACATCAAGGATTGTTGTCTCCGGCGTTGTATATTTGCGGATCTGCCGGATACAAAGCTGGGTTGTCTCATGCATTCCTGTTCCGAATGCAGTCCCCGGATCGATATGGATCACCATTTTATCACTGTCTTCCGGCTTTACTTCCTCCAGGATGGGATGATCAGAATGTCATCCACATAGAACTGATGAAAATACTGCTTCCAGTTATTTACCCAGTCCACATCCTCTGTCTGAGACTCTTCGATCGTACACCGCCCCCACGTTCAAATAGGATGCCATATCTTGTAATTCTGCACGCACATCAGCAAGTACCTTTTCTTTATCTTCATCCTCCTCCAGATAAAAACTCAGGTATGCCACACCGTCATCTGCCTCTGTCTCCGGCAGGATATCAACGAACATCTGCTCTTTGTCCGACTGTGTCAGCGGAACTTTATCTTCAATCTCGACCCCCTGGATTCCCAGATCCATAAGCATACTGCTGACAATATCCTCCGCCTCTGTTGTCGTTGTCAGACGAAATTTATTCCATTTCATATTTGTTCCTCCGTTTACTTTTGCTTTTTACACTATATTACGTTTCTTTTATTTCTGCAAGAAAATCTTCTCTCACTTCGTATCGAATGGTTACTGCTCACCTTGACCCAAAATGTACATCTCATCCCCGCAGGAAATCCGTCCGCCGTGAATGACCCTTGCAAATACACCTTCTCTTGGCATGATGCAGTCTCCCATCTTCTGAAAAATCTCACATCCGTGATGACATTCCTTTCCAATCTGTGTCATCTCTAAAATAACTTCGTTGCACTGAAACCGGGTTCCCACCGGAAGATTTTTAAAGTCAAATCCCTCTACCACCAGATTTTCTCCAAATGCACCATCTGCAACCTCTGCTCCTCTTGCCCGAAACGCCTCGATCTTTTCATAGGAAAGAAGACTGATCTGACGATGCCACTTTCCCGCATGGCATCCTCTTTGATTCCAAAATCTTCTATAAATTCCGCACTTTTCACGTTCGTCTTTTGCGTTCCCTTTGCCGGCTCGTACACACTGCTCTTACAATTCCCATTTCAACCTATCCTCCGATTTTTGACATCTCACGCTGTTCGAGACTTTCGTCCGCTTTTTCTGTTTCAAACTGATGGCAGCGTGGCTTTTCATAAATCAACCGCTCGAATACCTGCTTCAGTTCTTTATCATCCGTCTGCCTCTTAAAAGGGATCTCATATCCACTCCCTGTGCGAACTGCAGACAGGGCTTCACAAAACCTTCAGCCGTCATCCGAATCCGGTTGCAGTCTTTGCAGAACTTATGGGAGATCGCACTGATAAATCCAATCTTTCCCTGAAACCCAGGAAACTCCCAGTATACTGCCGGACCATTTCCACGCACTGCCCTGAATCCGGCTTTGCTGCACCATATATATTTTCCAGGTTCTTCTGTATCACTTCCTGCATACTTCCCTGATAAGCTTTTCCAAGACCGATCGGCATCATTTCAATAAAACGCACATCCAGCGGATACTCTTTTGCCAATACTGCAAGCTTTCCCCACTGAAACTCATTACATTCATTCAGCGCCACGCAGTTTATTTTCACACGCATCCCCTGCTCCAGTGCCGCCCGAATGCCTTCCATTACCTGCAACAAACAGTCCTTTCCTGTCAATTCCTGATACTGCGCTCTGTCCATCGTATCCAGACTGATGTTAACCGCAGAAATTCCAGCCTTTTTGAGTGCAGGCAATTTATCTTTTAACAGGATTCCGTTTGTCGTCAGCGTCACCTGCTCGATTCCCGGAATCCGGCAGATCATCTCTGCAAGGTCTTCAATCCCCTTTCGCACCAGCGGTTCGCCGCCTGTCAGCTTGATCCTGGAAATCCCAAGTTCTGCCCCGATCCGGCACACCCTTGCGATCTCATCAAACGTAAGGATCTCATCGTGAGAAATCTGTCTGATTCCCTCTTTCGGCATGCAATACACACAGCGCAGATTGCACAAGTCCGTGACGGATACTCTCATATAATTTATGTTTCTTTCAAACTGATCCCGCATTCTCCTGTCACTCCTTTTAAAATTTCCAGTCCATGTGACAGTGTAGGCAAAATATACTCCAGATTTTCTTTTCACCGCTTTCGGACTACCCGGAAGGTTAATGATCAGTGTCTGATTTCGAATCACCGATACCCCGCGGCTCAACATCGCTCTGGGGGTAATAGCCAGTGACGCATACCGCATTGCTTCTGCAATCCCCGGCGCATTTCGGGTAGCTACATTCATCGTTGCTTCCGGTGTACAGTCTCTTTGCGAAAACCCGGTTCCTCCTGTCGTGAGGATCAGATCCATCTCTTTCTCATCACTCAACTCTTTTAATACCGTCTCGATCTGCGTCTGCTCATCCGGAAGTAACCTGTATTCCGCCACTTCATATCCGGCTTCTTTCAACATCATCTGTACCAGCTCTCCGCTTTTATCTTCCCGTTCGTTTCGAAATCCCTTGTCGCTCAATGTCACAACTGCTGCCTTCATCTTCCCTCTTCTCCTCTGTCTTCCATTCTCGGATTTACGATCTCTCCACTCTTCCTCCGTCTTTTTACAAAGATAAATATCCTGTATTTCCATAAATTTATCCAGAGCCTTACACATATCATAAATCGTCAGAAGCGCCACACTGACACCTGTCAGCGCCTCCATCTCCACTCCGGTCTTTCCGGTCACTTTTACCGTACAAAAGCAGGTGATCTCCAGATTTTTAGGATCCTTTTCAAAACGGATCTTACAGTTCGTGATCGGCAGGATATGACACATCGGAATCAGATCCGCCGTCCGTTTCACACCCATGATCCCGGCTGTGGTCGCCACAGAAAGCACATCGCCTTTTCCGACCGTTCCGGCTTCAATCGCATCATACACGTCCCGGCTGACTTTGATCTTTCCGGTTGCTGTTGCTTCTCTTACCGTCTCTTTTTTCTCTGTCACGTCTACCATGCGGGCTTTTCCCTCCGCATCAAAATGTGTCAACGGCATACTCTTTTGCCCCCTTTTTTGTCATATTTTTTAGTATAACATATTTTTTCACGAAACACAAAACCGACAGGAAAGTCTCCTCTCCTGCCGGTTCTTATATTATGCCACTTCCGTTGTTTTCTCAAACTGTGAGTTATACAGATCCGCATAGAATCCGCCTTTTGCCAGAAGTTCTTCGTGATTTCCCTGCTCTACGATATCTCCGTCTTTCATAACAAGGATCATATCTGCATCCCGAATCGTTGACAGACGATGAGCAATCACAAAGCTGGTACGTCCCTTCATCAGGTTATCCATGGCTTTCTGGATCAATACCTCTGTCCTTGTATCTACAGAACTTGTCGCCTCATCCAGAATCAGGATCTTCGGATCTGCCAGAATTGCCCTCGCGATCGTCAACAGCTGTTTCTGACCCTGAGACACATTGTTTGCTTCTTCATTCAGTTCCATATCATATCCGCCCGGCAGTGTCTTCACAAACTGATGCACATGAGCTGCCTTGGCTGCCTGGATCACTTCTTCATCCGTTGCATCCAGTTTTCCGTATTTGATGTTGTCCCAAATACTTCCATTGAACAGCCAGGTATCCTGCAGCACCATTCCAAACATTTCACGCAGTTCACTTCTGTTGAAATCTCTGACGTCATGTCCGTCAATCTTGATCGCACCGCTGTTTACATCGTAGAATCGCATCAGAAGCTTGATCATCGTTGTCTTTCCTGCTCCGGTCGGTCCTACAATTGCAATTTTCTGCCCCTCTTTTACTTCTGCTGAGAAGTCATTGACAATGATCCTATCCGCATTGTATCCAAAATGAACATGATCAAAGCTTACATTTCCTTCCAGATTTTCTACCGATACCGGATGCTCCACAGTCTGATCTTCCTCTTCTTCCTCCAGAAATTCAAACACTCTCTCGGACGCCGCAGCTGTCATCTGCAGCATATTTGCAACCTGTGCGATCTGCTGGATCGGCTGTGTAAAACTTCTGACATATTGAATGAAAGACTGAATATCTCCCACTTCAATCGTTTTCTTGATCGTCAGAAATCCTCCCAGAATCGCAACGACTACATAGCCAAGATTTCCGATAAACTGCATGATCGGCATCATCATTCCTGAAAAGAACTGCGATTTCCATGCAGAGTCATACAATTTGTCATTGGTTGCATCAAACTCATCAATTACATTTTCTTCTTTATTAAAAGCCTTGATAATACTGTGACCACTGTAAACTTCTTCCACCTGTCCATTCACATTTCCCAGATACTCCTGCTGTCCGCGGAAATATTTCTGAGAATGCTTCATGACAAATCCGATCAGCAGCATGGAAATCGGGAGAATAATCAGTGTCACAAGTGTCATCAAAGGACTGATCGTAAGCATCATGATCAGCACCCCAATCAGCGTTGTCACGGATTGAATCATCTGTGTCGCACTCTGGTTCAGACTCTGTCCCAGTGTATCAACATCATTGGTCACTCTGGATAACACTTCTCCGACTGGTTTTGTATCAAAATAGTTCATCGGCATACGATTGATCTTCTCTGAGATTTCTTTTCGCAAACGGTATGTTGTTTTCTGAGAAACCCCCGTCATCAGATATCCCTGAATAAACGAGCACAATGTGCTGACCAGATATAATGCAAGTGTCAGCAGCAGGATCTGTCCAATCTTTTCAAAGTCCATCCCGCTTCCGCCGGATACTTTGCTCATCAGACCGTTGGCAATTTCCGTTGTTGCTTTTCCAAGAATCTTTGGTCCGATAATCGTAAATGTTGTTCCGCAGACTGCAAAGATCACGATCAACAGCATCTGCACCTTGAATACACTCATATAATGAAGCAATTTCTTAAGTGTTCCCTTTAAATCCTTTGCTTTTCATCCGCTCCTTGCGGACCCATATGTCCATGTCTAGGCATTTGCTCCCGCCTCCTTCCCACTGAGATTCAATTCTGCCTCCGAAAGCTGTGAAGCCGCGATCTGGCGGTATACCTCACAATTTTCCAGAAGTTCGCTGTGTGTTCCGATTCCGGCAACTCGTCCCTCGTCCAGCACAATGATCTGATCTGCATGCAGGATCGTACTGATTCGCTGCGCCACTATCAAAACCGTACTGTCTTTTGTCTTTTCTTTCAATGCTCTTCTCAAGATAACATCTGTTTTATAATCCAGCGCCGAGAAACTGTCATCAAAGATAAACAGCTCTGGATGTTTCGCGATCGCTCTTGCAATGGACAATCTCTGTTTCTGTCCGCCAGATACGTTGGAACCGCCCTGTGCAATGTGACTGTGATATTTCTCCGATTTTGCTTCAATAAACTCTTCCGCCTGTGCGATTTGTGCAGCTTCCTTCATCACAGCTTCGCCACCATCCGGATTTCCGAATAAAATATTAGAAGCAATATCTCCGGAAAACAGAACTCCCTTCTGTGGAACATATCCGATCTTATCTCTCAGCATATGCTGGGATACTTCCCGGACATCCACACCATCCAGAGTGATCGATCCTTCTGTCACATCGTAAAATCTCGGGATCAGATTAACCAGCGTAGATTTTCCGCTTCCGGTACTTCCAATGATCGCTGTAGTCTCTCCCGGCTTTGCTGTAAAATGGATATCGTGAAGCACATCTTCGTCCGCTCCCTGATATCGAAAGGATACATGTTCAAATTTCAGGACACCTTTTTCCGATTTCTGGAACTCTGCGGCTTCTTTCGGATCCTCAATTACAGATTTGCTTGTCAAGATCTCTTCAATACGATCTGCAGATACCGCTGCTCTTGGAAGCATGATCGAGATCATACAGATCATCAAGAATCCCATGATAATCTGCATCGTGTACTGAATAAATGCCATCATATCTCCAACCTGCATCTGGCCGTCACTGATTCCATGTGCTCCATTCCATACGATCAGCACAGAAATTCCATTCATGATGAACATCATGGTAGGCATCATAAACGTCATCGCACGATTGACAAACAGACTGGTCTTCGTCAGATCAATATTTGCCGCATCAAATCGTTTTTCCTCATACTTTTCCGTACTGAATGCCCGAATCACCGGAAGTCCTGTCAGAATCTCCCTTGTCACCAGATTCAGCTTATCGACTAATTTCTGTAAAATCTTAAACTTTGGCATTGCAACTACAAACAGCACCAATACCACACATGCAATCAGACCAACCGCAAATGCAATGATCCAGGACATAGAAACATTCGTCTGAAATACCTGATACACTCCTCCGATAGCCAAAATCGGTGCATACAGAACCATCCGCAAAATCATCACTGACAGTACCTGTACCTGCTGAATATCATTCGTGCTTCTGGTAATCAGGGATGCGGTAGAAAAATGGTCAAATTCATTGTTGGAAAATCCGACCACCTTTCGGAACACATTTCCTCTGATATCGCGTCCCACTCTGGCACCCACTCTGGCTGCCAGATAACAGACAGAATACTTGCTGCCATTCCAAGAAGTGCCAATGCGATCATCTTTCCCCCTGTAGCAAAGAGGTAGTGATACTGTAGTCCCTCCACATCAATTCCCAGATCCTTGTAAACCCCTTTTGCATAACTCATCGCTGCCTGCTCCAGGATCATATCCGGCATATCCTTCATTTCTTTCTGAAGTTCCTTCGTCAGCTCCTCCCTTGCTTCTGACGGCAGCATCTGCAAAATATCAAATACTGTCGTATCTTCTGTCAGCATTTCTTTCGGAATCTGTTGTTTTAACATCTCTTCCGCTTCCTGCGTCTTCTCGCTTCCGGACTCAAATCCGGAAGTGATCATCATTGGAAGCGCCAATGCGTCTTCCACTTCTTTAAGCTCTGTCTCATTTTCTTTCACAGCTTCCTTGAGCACAAATGCCGGTTTGTCATAAGAATCCTCATTTTTTTGATAAGCATCCTTCACGGTCTGTAAATCATTCTCTGACACAAACAGCATTAGCTTATTCCATTCTTCTTCTGAAATTGCTGTTGGTGCCTTGTCTTCAATTCCGCCCTGTAGGATTCCGACATTGACAATATCCGACGTATATGCCGGAAGCGACAGATCGCAATATGCCTGTACGATCAAAATCGCCACGATTGCGATCACCGCCTGCCAGTAATGCAGAATATACTTAAATAAATTTTTCATACGCTCTCCTTTCCTGCCTTATCTCTCTGTTTTACTTTCTCCTGATGTATGAAACCTTGGTTCTTCTTTTAAGTTGTCAAAAATCTGAATCATAATTCTTCGCAAAAGAAGCTTCTCTTCCTGACTGATGCCTCGGAACATGATTTCATCCATCTGCATGGCTACTTCCTTTACATGTTCAATGCAAGCTTTCCCTTTTCTATCCAGATACAGACGCATGATCTTTGATCCTTTTCGTCCGGCTGTCGTTTGATAAATCCAGCCTTCTCCATCTTCTGAATCGCAGATGTAATAGACGGCGCCGTCACATTCAGCTTTTTTTGCCAGCTCCTTCTGAGAAAGAGGCTTTTGAGAAACAGCTTCCTCATGATGCAGCATAAACAGGATGCCTGCCTGACTCTTATTCAGCCCATACTTGTCAAACATCTTCTGTGCCCGCAGTCCGCCCTGATGAACCACCATCCCAAAGAGTCCGACACTTGGAACCTTATCCAGATCACACGCATTGCTATACCTCCTTTTTAATTAGTTAGATATCTATCGATAATATTAGTATTATCTTCCAAAAAATCAAAGTCATTAATATAATTTTTCACATTTTTTTAATATTTATGCCAATAAAACTAGTAGAAGTTTTAATTTATTTTTCAATTTCGTTAAAAAAGTCAGATCTCTGATTCAAACATCTGAGACCGCCAGATAAAAATCCCGTTTATGTTCTATTTTATTCCTCTTCTTCTGTGCTTTTTTTGCGCTTCAGAGTCCTTACATTTACTCCATTAACTTCAATATGATCATCTACAGCAATGACCAGACACTGCCTTCCATCTATCACTCTCGTTTCGATCAGATCCGCCCGTTCCGGATTGACTTTAATCACAATATCCGGCGTTTCAATCTGAAACTTTTTTGTCTCCGTAATATTGGTTGCAAGAAGAGAAGTCTTTTCCCCTGCTGTCTCTTCATAATTTTGATCAAAACACTCCATTTTTTCCGAAGAAACGCCGCTCTTTTCAAATACCTTGCGTACATCGGTCTTATCCAACTGCAGCGGTTCCTGTTCTTCTTTATGTTCCTCAATCATGTCATTCAAAGTATCATGGATATTGCGGATCGTCTCATAATCTCCGTCTTCTCCCAGAGTATCCTCGATCAGCATCTGAAATGTCTCCTTCTGCGTGTTGGCTGACATCGGCATCCTTGCTCCCAGCAGCTGCTCAATCAACTCCGGCTGCAAATCCTCTGATTTCTTCGTATAATAGAGTACTCCATGAATATCCGTGCTTCTGTCATTAAAAGCCGGAAACAAAAATCCCTTGTCCGGCATATCTACCACCCAGTCCCGGATACGATCCTGAATACAATTGCTCTCTGCATTGTAACTTAATCCTGCCTTTGACAACGAAACCGGACAGATACTGCACACCAAATACTCATACACTTCATCGGATGCGTCAAACATCTCCAGATTGTCAGACGATCTGCCCGGCACATCATACATTGCATGGATTAAAATAATATAATAATTCTCCGCATACTCATATGTAGCGATTACTTTGTCATAAAATTCTTCCAGGAGCATGTCATCTTCCAGCTTACTGGCTTTTAGTTTCATTAAAAATTCCTGTGTCCCGCCTGGCATCTCCTGGTCGATCGGGAATTCCATATTCAACATATTTTTCCCCATCGTCCCGGAAAGTGTCTTTTTAAAAATGTCAAAATATTTAAACGCCTCTTCCTCAGGCAAAGATAAAAATGCCGATTTTGATTCCATCTTTTTATTTTTCTCATGATCCACATAGCAGCCGGCAATTCTTGTGATCGCGCAATTTGCCGGTGTAAACTGCTTACGGATTTCTAATACTTCTTTTTTTATTCATAATAAATTTCTCCCTCCAGAATATAAGAAAGGGTCCTGCAACAACCAGAACCCTTTGATACAACTGCTAATTATATTATATGGACAGCCTGTATGGATGTCAATATTGTTTTCTATTTACCATGCTCCTATTACTCCATTCTTTTACTGTTTCATTATTTTATTAGCTCTTCTTATATCAATAATAATTACTATTATTATAATTAATTACAAATTTCTATTTTTTAGTAGACTTATCGTTTTGTTTTGGTTATAATACATATGTTAAATGCTTTCGTTAAAAATTAAAGGAGGACTATTTTTATGAAAAAATATTTATGTGAAGCATGTGGATACATTTATGATCCTGAAGTAGGCGATCCAGACAACGGTGTAGAGGCTGGAACAGCTTTTGAAGATATCCCGGAAGACTGGTTATGTCCACTGTGCGGACTTGGAAAAGACGCATTTGTTGAAACAGAATAATGCATAAAAAGTATCGCTCATCATCTCAGGCGGATGATGAGCGATTTCTTTTTTATTTTCCTGTATGAAGCAATTCATTCGCATTGCGGATCCGCTCTTCTGTCGGAGGCTCGATCCCCTCCAGCGGATATTCCATCCCCAGTTCTTTCCACTTATACTCTCCCAATGTATGGTACGGAAGTACTTCCACTTTCTCTACATTGGAGAGTGTCTGAATGAATGCATCCAGCTTTTTCAGATATTCATCATTATCACTTCTCTCCGGAACCAGTACGTGACGAATCCACACCGGTTTATTGATGTCACTTAAATATCTCGCCAAATCCAGAATATTCTGATTCGTATGACCAGTCAAAATCTTGTGCTGCTCATCGTCAATATGTTTGATATCCAAAAGAAGCAGATCTGTATATTTCATCAGTTCCTCAAACTTACTAAAAAACGGTTCTTCTCTTGTAAAAGGTGCTCCACTTGTATCGATTGTTGTGTGGATTCCTTTTTCTTTTGCTTTCTTAAACAATTCCAATTAAGAAGTCGATCTGCAAAAGCGGCTCGCCTCCGCTGACTGTAATTCCACCGGATTTTTCCCCAATAACTGCGGTATTTCCATGCTTTGTCCAACAATTCATCTGCTGACATCTGCGTTCCTGTCTTCATACTCCATGTATCCGGATTATGGCAGAACTGACAGCGCATTGGACATCCGCTCACAAAAATAAGAAAACGGACTCCCGGTCCGTCTACGGATCCAAAACTCTCTGTTGAGTGTATATATCCTTTCATTTGCTTGATTCCCTTTCTCTTGATATTTAAAAAGGGACGTAGCATCCTGTTTGTACTACGTCCCTGTGAATTACAAATTACAGTGCTTTATGGCATGTTCTTGCAATTACGTCTAACTGCTGCTCACGTGTCAGGTCGATAAATTTAACAGCGTATCCTGATACACGGATTGTGAAGTTTGCATATTCTTCTTTCTCTGGGTGCTCCATAGCATCGATGAGTTTCTCTGTTCCGAATACGTTTACGTTCAGGTGATGTGCTCCCTGATCAAAGTATCCGTCCATTACGTTAGCCAGATTTACTTTTCTCTCATCATCATCATGTCCAAGTGCTCCAGGCTGATTGTCTGTGTATTAGAAATTCCGTCCAGTGCTTCTTCGTATGGAAGTTTTGCAACTGAGTTCAGAGAAGCTAACAGACCATTCTGCTCTGCACCGTAAGATGGGTTTGCTCCTGGTGAAAGTGGTTCCCCAGCTTTTCTTCCGTCTGGAAGAGATCCTGTAGCCTTACCATATACAACGTTAGATGTAATTGTAAGGATAGATGTTGTTGGCTCAGAGTCTCTGTATGTGTGGCATTTTTTCAGTTTGCTCATGAATGTTCTTAACAGCCATACAGCAATCTCGTCAGCACGGTCATCATCGTTACCGTATCTTGGAAGTCTCCCTCTGTCTCGTAGTCAACAGCAAGTCCGTTTTCGTCACGGATTACTTTAACTTTGCATATTTGATCGCACTTAAAGAGTCTACTACGTGAGAGAATCCAGCGATACCTGTAGCAAATGTACGTCTTACATTTGTATCGATCAGAGCCATCTCTGCTGCTTCATAGTAGTATTTATCGTGCATGTAGTGAATCATGTTCAATGTATCTACATACAGTTTAGACAGCCATTCCATCATCTGGTCATATTTGTCCATTACTTCATCATAGTCAAGGTACTCTGATGTGATTGGGCTGTATTTTGGAGCAACCTGTGTTTTTGTCTTCTCATCAACACCGCCGTTGATCGCATAAGAAGGCATTTTGCAAGGTTTGCACGTGCTCCAAAGAACTGGATCTCTTTTCCTGTCTGTGTTGCAGATACGCAGCAGCAGATAGAATAGTCATCTCCCCATACCGGACGCATTACATCATCGTTCTCGTACTGTACAGAACTTGTCTTGATAGAAATATAAGAAGAATATTTCTTGAAGTTCTCTGGCAGATTAGAAGAATATAATACTGTCAGGTTTGGCTCTGGTGAAGGTCCCATGTTCTCCAGTGTATGAAGGAAACGATAGTCGTTCTTTGTTACCATAGAACGTCCGTCCATTCCGATACCACCCATTTCCAGTGTAGCCCATACCGGGTCTCCTGAGAACAACTCGTTATAAGATGGAATTCTTGCGAATTTAACCATTCTGAACTTCATAACGATGTGGTCGATCAGTTCCTGAGCTTCTGTCTCTGTCAGTGTTCCGTTCTTTAAGTCTCTTTCAATATAAATGTCAAGGAATGTAGAAATACGTCCAACGCTCATTGCAGCACCATTCTGAGTTTGATTGCTGCAAGGTATCCGAAGTACAGCCACTGCACAGCTTCTTTTGCGTTTGTAGCTGGTCTGGAAATATCAAATCCGTAAACAGCAGCCATTTCTTTCATTTCTTTTAATGCTTTGATCTGATCAGCGATTTCTTCACGAAGACGGAAATCTGTTCCTTTCATTCCGTGTCTTTCACCCTCGATAAAATCATTCTGTTTCTGCTCGATCAGGTAATCGATTCCGTAAAGAGCTACACGACGGTAGTCACCTACGATACGTCCTCTTCCGTATGTGTCCGGAAGTCCTGTGATTATCTTGCTGTGACGGGCTTTTTTTCATCTCAGGTGTGTAGATATCGAATACTCCTGATTGTGTGTTTTATGATATTTTGTGAAGATCTCGTGCAGTTTCGGGCTTGGCTCATATCCGTATGTTGTACAAGCCTGCTCAGCCATTTTAATACCACCGTATGGCATAAATGCTCTCTTCAGCGGTTTGTCTGTCTGAAGACCAACAACCTGCTCTAAATCTTTCATTTCTTCGTTAATATATCCCGGGCCATACGCTGTCAGTCCAGAAACTACTTCTGTCTCCATATCCAGAACGCCGCCTTTTGCACGCTCTTCTTTCTGCAGTTTCTGAAGCTCTCCCATAATTTGTCAGTTGCCTCTGTAGGTCCAACCAGGAAAGATTCATCACCTTCATATGGTGTGTAGTTGTTCTGGATGAAGTCACGAACGTTAACTTCCTCTTTCCAGAGTCTTCCGTTAAATCCTGACCACTGTTCAAACTGTGCCATCGTTTAAAATCCTCCTTCAATGTACATGAATAATTTTCTCTTTCTTACGGGTCTTAGTATACCATTATGTTAAAAGAAAGACAAGAGAAAACAGGAATGATTCTCGTTTGTATTTGATTTAGTACAATCTGAAAATTTTAAAAAAATATTGCCAAAAACGCACTGCATTTTTGGCAATATTCTCATTTCTTATAACCGAAAACCGTCTATTCGTTTTTCAGATTATTTGAATTTTTTTACTAATACTGCAAGGATTGCTGCAAGACTGACACCTGCCGGTAATGCTGCAGCTGCTGCACTTGTCTCATCTCCGGTCTTTGGAGAATTTTTCTTCTTATCTTCTTTCTTAGTATCCTCTTTTTTGTCGTCTTTATTATTTGTGTCTTCTTTGTCAGGATCTTCTGGTTTCTCTGGTTTATTTGGCTCCTCTGGATCCGGAGTTTCCGGTTTATCCTCTTTGATCTTTGTTACGCTCAGCTGTAATGGTGTCTCTTTGTACAGCTCTACCTGGAAATCTCCAACTTCCTGTAACTCATATCCTTCCGGTACCCACTCTGTGATCTCTCTTGTGTGGAAGATTCCGTCTCCATCACCATCAACAAAGTAATCTCCACCTGCTACTACTTCATCATTATTCTCAGCATCTACAAAACTGGATTTTTACGATGGAAGAAAGGTCACCTTTTTCTACAACCATTGTATGTCCGCCTGTGGATCCAAATGGAATTGTGATTTCTGTTACCTGATCTCTGTCGTTGGACAGCTTGTATCCTGTTGGAAGATTGAAGTCTACACCAAGTCTGAATACCGCGTCTTCTCCATCAGCGCCTTCTGCTGTTACTGTTTCTGTTGTAACAACTTCTCCGTTCGGAGTTTCAAATGTAATGTGAAGCACTGCTTCTCTGATCTCTACATCTTTCTTTACAGAAACATATACGTATCCATCTCTAATGATGCAGTCTGAACTTACCAATGCATATCCTTCCGGCATATATCTTGTCAGAATTGACATGTTTACGCATGATGTATCAATTG
>ENA-OQAN01000644-OQAN01000644.1-human-gut-metagenome-genome-assembly--contig:-NODE-644-length-17682-cov-1.641925_pt1 | contig 17682 bp, 22 predicted proteins | sample MGYA00242735_ERZ504527 | MGnify/ENA primary metagenome ERZ504527 (study PRJEB26092, sample SAMD00036230) | human gut metagenome | host: Homo sapiens | study: EMG produced TPA metagenomics assembly of... | reverse complement strand
TCCAAATTCGCCTCTCTTCATAAATCCATCGACTAATTCATATATATTATATCTCTATAAAATAACTTTCCTTCACAAGGTACTTTCTCTCCATTGATCATCTCACTGGATTGAATACAGGATATATTCGTAAGACCTGCAAGAACGCCGACTCCATCGACATCTCTGAGTCCTCGTTTCACTCCCAGCTCTTTGTACAGATCTTTCTCTATCTCACAATTATCATGGCAGACTTTCGCCTGGCGTGTCAGAAAATCCTGCATCTGTGTTGTTGTTTCACTCATAGGTTACCTCCTTTGATCAAGGTCATTTTATAGTGTTTCTCCTATTTTATCTTTTTATTTGACTTTTGTCAAAATATTGATTTTTGTTGATTATTGATTTTTATTCATAAAGTGGTATACTTTTAGTTAGAAAAACATCGAAAGAGAGGGATTTACATTGAATGATGTTTCTGCACTTTTTTGAAATTTTTCCAATCTGTCAGAAATTTCTTTTAAACACGATCGACATACCTTCCATGGATCTTACCAAAACACAGATTCTTATCTTATTTGCACTGTCTGGAGGTCGTTCATTGAATATGTCACAGTTATCTTCTTATCTGGCATCATCTAAGGAACAGGCTACAAGAGCCGTTTCTCCACTTGTGAAGGATGAGTATGTCACCCGTTTTAGAAGTGATGAAAACAGAAAAATGGTTTATGTAAAACTCACAGAGAAAGGAAACCAGCTGATCCTTCAGGAAAAAGCGCTTGTCAAAGAATACCTTTCCAAAACGTTTTGAATCACTGTCAAAAGAAGATCAGGAATTATTTCATCAGTCATTATCTAATATTTTAACGATCTTAAAGAAAATGGAATAAATATTTTGGAGGTATTTTTATATGAAAGCAGACTTACATTGTCACACCGTTTTATCTGATGGTGCTATGCGTGTTGACCAGATCATTCCTTATGCGAAACGTATCGGCCTTGATTATATTGCAATCTCTGACCACGAATCAACACATTCCATTCCGGAAGCTGTAAGACTTGGGAAAGAGCTTGGTGTTCATGCAGGTTCTTTATGATGGGATATACTGGAACTCCGATCGGTCAATTACATAACGAATTATTCCGTGCTGGCGGCCCTCATAAATTTCCATACTGCTATATGGATGCAAAAACGGTCACGGATCTTCTTCATTCCTGCGGAGGCGTTGTCGTGCTTGCACATCCTGGGCAGTATAAAGCTGACAATGTGATGGAGATGATGATCGAAGAACATATGCTTGATGGAATTGAATTAAATCATCCAAGAAATGATGAAAAAACAAGAGAGCATATTACATCTCTTTGTAAGGAACATGATCTTTTCATGACTGGTGGAACAGATTTTCATGGATTATACACCAAAACACCTTATCCTTTGGGAAGTTTCTTATGTCCTAAAGAAGGACTTCATCGATTGATCCTTGCAGGAGAGCAGGCGAACAAAGCTTTCTATGAAAAACATCCTAAATTCAAAAAATAATTTTTTATAAGGAAGAATCATTCTTTGCAGGATTCTCAAACAGAAAAATCCCTAATGGTTTAGAAACCTGTCAGGGATTTTTGTTTTAATATTTTTATTTGATATTTTATTTCTTTAAGATACTCTTCGCAACGCTTAATCCATTCGCAGATGCCTGCTGTAGTCCTCTTGTTACAGATGCTCCGTCACCGATCGCACGGAGTCCTTTGATATTTGTCTCAAAGTCTTTGTTTGTTAAGATCTTATTCGAATAGAATTTAACTTCTACACCGTAAAGAAGTGTTTCATCACTTGCCATACCTGGTGTTACTTCATCTAATGCATAGATCATCTCTTCGATGTCTTTCATGATTCGATATGGGAATACGAGTGAAAGATCTCCTGGAACAGCATCTTTTAATGTTGGTGTAATGTTATTTCTTACCAGACGTTCTTCGGTTGTTCTTCTTCCTCTCACAAAATCTCCAAATCTCTGTACTAAGATCTTGCCATCACAAAGCATATTGCTTAACTGTGCGATATGTTTTCCATATTGAATCGGCTCTTTAAATGGTTTTGTAAAGTTCTTAGATACTAGTAATGCAAAGTTTGTGTTGTTTGTCTTGTATTCGTCTGCTTTGTATGCATGACCATTCACCACTGCCAGACCATTTTCATAATATTCTGTTGCCACTTCTCCTGATGGATTGCTGCAGAATACACGAACTTTATCATCAAATGTTGGTGTGTAATAAACAAGTTTTGCTTCGTAAAGGCTCTTGTTTAATTCTTCCATGATCTCGTCACGAACTTCTACACGAACTCCGACATCGACTGTTCCTACCTGTGTTTCAATGTCATATTTTCTGCAGATTCCGCTTAACCATTCGGATCCTTCTCGTCCTACGGCTGCTACGATCTCATCGGCTGTATATGTCTCACCTTTGTCTGTGACAACACCCTTTGCAACCCCATCTTCAATGATGATATCTTTGACCATGGTATCAAAGATCATATCAACACCTTCATTTAATAAATGTTCCTGAAGTCTTGAGTATATCTTGTACCCTTCTTCTGTTCCCAAATGTCTGATCGGACATTCGATCAGCTTCAAGTTTGCCTGAATTGCTTTCTTACGGATGCTTGCAATCTCTTCCGCTTCATCAATTCCGTATACTTTCTCATCAGCTCCGAATTTTAAATAAATATCATCGGATTCTTTTAATAATTCGATCGTTCTGTCATATCCTAATATCTCTGGAAGGTTCCCTCCTACATCTGGAGATAAAGATAATTTACCGTCAGAAAATGCTCCAGCTCCGGCAAATCCTGTTGTGATAGAGCATGGTTTACATCCAACACATACCTTTGTATTTCGTTTTGGACAGGCTCTTCTTTCGATCCTTCGTCCCTTTTCGATCATAAGAACTTTCATATCTGGCTTATTTCTCTTTAATTCATAAGCACAAAATATAGCAGAAGGTCCTGCTCCGATCATAATAACATCATACTGATCACTCATAGTCATTTCTCCTTTTCCATGATAATACGTTGCATACCACCATATTTTGACATTTGTCTCACTTCCCTGTAACCTGCTTCGATAAAGTTTCTCCGGCTGTAGATATTATCCGGATGAACGGTTCCAAGGAAGTATTCATATATCGTGTCTTCTAATTGTTTCTCTGCCTCTTTGAAAAATCTTCTCTGAAGCCCCAAACCTCTTGCTTTACTTGTCACAACTGCGTAGTCCATATGTGCAACTTTGTGTATCTTATGATCGTCATAATTCAGATCATATCCAAGATTATGTTTTGACTCTCCCGGAAGATCGACAATAAAAAAGCCCAAGATCTCATTGTTACTTGATAAAGCCTTCAATGTAAATCCCCGGTCGCTTATGTGTTCTTCTATATATTGTCTGTTGTCTGGCAGAAACCAATCGGAAACCTTCACAGTATCCACTGCTTCTTGCATCAATTGCATGATCGCATCGACATCTTCCTGCTCTGCTCTCTTGATCGTTATATGTTTCATATACTTCCTTACCTATTATTCTCTTGGTTACATATTATTATAGCATGATTTTCACTTTTTTTGCAAAAATTATTTCAATAAGGTATACTGTTTTTATAGTTTTTAAGGACTTTTCCTTATACACATTATTTAGAAAAGGAATGTATATATGATCAATCGTTTATGTAAAAGGTTAAATCAAAATATCGAAGTACGTCAGTCTTTAAGTTCCCTGCGTCAAGAGATCAAGGATTCTTCTAAAAGAGAACTTTTGTTGTCTTGGATCCATGATGGTGATCTGGACTTATCTGTATTTTTAGAAAATGAAGATGCAAAAACAAGAAAAAATGCTGCTCTTTTGATCGGTGATCTGGCACTTTCTTCTGAAAGTGATGCTGTATTTCATGCTTATCAGACAGAAGATACACGTTTTGTAAAAGAGGCTTATTTAACTGCTTTAAAATCTTTAAATGCGGCTCCTTATGTGGATGTTTTCCGAAAACGTTATGAAGAATTATCTCTTTATGAAGCTTCTGACGATGAGAAAAAGCATGTAGAACATGAACTTCATGCACTTTCTGAACTGATCAATACGATCGAACCATTTAAGAAGCATAGATTTTAGGCGGCCGCCAGACATTTCATTGTATTTTCCGTACTAACCCATTACACCCGGAAATTACTGCTACCTTGATGGAAGAATCTTCAGCTGCTTCTTCAAAAATGGGTGTGCGTGTAAAGACAAATCATCTGAATCGTTTATTACCGATCCGCACATACAATGAATTGTTATTTCAGATTCCAGGCATGGTTTCATGTAAACCTGATGCTAATGTTGCTGCATCTGTGATCGCTGGTTCAAATTTAATGGCATTATTAGAAAATACTCATGAAGGGGATTTCCCTTTTTATTTTCGAATCGGAGTGAAAAGCCGTATGGCACTTTCTGAACGTTCCAAATTTGCGAAGAAAGTTGCTTCGAAATTAGAAGAACTGACAGAACATAAATTAAGAAATTCCACGTCTCATTATGAATTTGAGATTCGTATGATTGAAGGTAAATCTGGGGATTATTATTTATTAGTGAAATTAAATACGATCGTTGATCGTCGTTTTAGTTACCGCGAGGAGTTCATTCCGACAAGTATCAAACCAGTCAATGCTGCTTTACTTGTGGAACTTGCCAAAGATTACATGATCCAGATGCGCAAATTCTTGATCCTTCTGTGGGTTGGTACGATGCTGATTGAACGCCAGAAGGTTGTAAAAGGGAATACTTCTTATGGTATCGATCATTCTCCAGAAGCCATTGAGAAAGCGATCTATAACACAAATCTTGCAGATCAGATTGTTCATTATATTAATAAGGATTGTTTTACATTTACACATGATTATCCTTTTGATGAGATCTTTACGGAGATGCCTTATGCGACTGGTCAGAAGACAGAAGCGGAGATTCGTGAGGTTTATGAGAAGTTCTTTCCATTTGCCAAAAGAGTTCTTGGACCTGAAGGAACAATCATTATGTATACAAGAAACCGTGAATATATAAAACAGTTCGCTGTAAAATCCAATTTTAGAATTCTGAAAGAGATCAAGATCACACAGCGACCGGAAAGTTATCTTATGATCTTAAAATAGGTTTTTTAGGAAATTTATAATACAAGAACCATTCTGTAACATCATTTAAACGGAATGGTTCTTCTTATTTTAGATCGTCTTATATTTATTTATGAAATTTTTGATTCTTCGTTTTCCCTCTTCCATATCTTTTGAAAATGCTAGTGCGTGTCCTGCTCCTGAAACAATATAGAGTTCTTTCTTTGCTGCACAGGCTTCATAATTTTTGATTGTCATCCACATCGGAACGTAATCGTCTGCATCTCCATGGATAAACAACACTGGAATCTTGTTTCGTTTCATGATTTCTGGGATGCTGACTTCTTTCAATCCAAATCCTGCTACTACTTCACTGATCAAATCTACCATGTACATTAATGGAAATGGTGGAAGATGAAATCTTTCTTTGGCTACGTGTTTGATGATATCCCATGGAGAAGTGAATCCGCAGTCAGCAATAATTCCTTTTACATTGTCTGGAAGGTCCAGACTGCTGCCATTAAGGTTGTAGCACACCCCATAGAAATTCCACATAGAAAAATATCTTTGTTCTTGGCTGCCAGATTCCGATTGGTATACAAAATCCATCGTTTGAGATCATGGCGTTCTTTCACTCCATAAGTAATATAGCGTCCTTCGCTTTTCCGTGGCTTCTCTGCATGGAAGAAGAATGCTGTATCCAAGATCCATAGAAATCGGACTTCCGGTACGAATTCGATATCGTTTGTTGAATGGTAACCGTGCATGCAGATAATAGTTCCTTTGGCATTTTCTCTTGGGATGTAGGCTGCCCGTAGTGTTAGTCCGTCTTTTGATCTGATTTCTTTTAATTCTTGTTCTTGGTGTTCTTTTAGCCATTCTTGTTCTTTTAAAACGTAATCAAGATATGGTTTCCATTTTTCTTTTTTACGGACATCTGGCTGTTTTTTTCTTCGACAGATCGCATAATCAAAGACAGTAAATGCAGATGCACTGACAATAGTTCCTGTGATCGCTGTTGCGGTTAATAGTTTTTGTTTGTTGTTCATATTTGGATCCTCATTTTACTGTTCACTGTTTTATTCTGTGATATCTAAGGTTGTTTCCCCTGTGATTTTGATTCCATGTTCTTTTAATAATCTAGCTGTGATTCCGTCCCCATTGATCAGCGTGCCTGTAAATGTTCCATCATAGACTTTGCCACAGCCACAAGATGGACTTTTTTCTTTTAGGATTGCTGTGTGACAGTTATATAACTTTGCAATTTTTAGTGTCTCTTCGGCACCTTTTTGGTATTGTTTTGTAACATCTTTGCCATCTTTTGCGATAACTTTGTTTTGATGTATTTCTGCCGGAATTCTTGGTGTTGGCAGTCCTCCCATGATTTCTGGACAGACTGGAATTAGTTCATGGTCTTTTAGTAATTCTATGATTTTATCATTTTTGTTGTTTTTTCCGTTATATTTGCAATCGATTCCTAACAGGCAGGCACTGACTAATATTTTCATTAATTTTCCTTTCTTCTACAATGCTAATTCAAATCCATAGCAGCTTTTCTCGAATCCGTAATGTTCATAAAATCCATGAGCTTGTACTCTTGGCAGTCCGGAGTCTAAAGTGATTGCTTTACATCCTCGTTCTTTTGCCAATTTCTTTGCATGATCTAATAAATTTACACCATATCCTTTACCTCGGTCTTCTTCGTTTGTGATCAAACTTGATACATAGCAGGTAAGCCCTGACATCCAGAAGGTCTGAAAATAATCTCCATGGCAGAATCCATGAAAAGTTCCATCGTCTTCTATTGAAAAAAATGCAAAACTGTTTTCGTCTTGTAGTACTTTTTCGTAGACTTCTTTGGTTGTTTCATAGTCATAGGTGTTGTAGTCCCAGAGTTTTTTGATGTATTCATAGGCTGTGTCGAAATCTTTGATTGTTGCATTTTTGATCTTCATGTTGGTGTCCTCCTTTGATGTCTGCTTTTTATTATTGTAGCATGTAAAATTTTTTCTGGTAAATAAAAAGACAGGAAGCTGACCTTCTTTGGTCTGTTTCCTGTCTTTTTTTTTAATCTTATAATCTCTAATTAATCTCTAACCTTAATTATGCACTTCACGAAGCTGCTGTTCTGTAATCTCGTTTGGTGCTCCGCACATCAGATCCTGTGCTGTTCCGCTCATTGGGAAAGCGATGATCTCTCGGATGTTTTCTTCGTTGCGAAGTAACATGATCATACGGTCTACTCCTGGTGCCATTCCTGCATGTGGTGGTGCGCCGAACTGGAATGCATTGTATAATGCTCCGAATTTGTCTTTTAATGTTTCTTTGTCATATCCTGCGATATCGAATGCTTTTTCCATGATCTCCATGTCGTGGTTACGAACGGCTCCTGATGATAATTCTACTCCGTTACATACGATATCATACTGGTATGCTAAGATATCTAATGGATCTTTTTCATTTAATGCTTCTAATCCACCCTGTGGCATAGAGAATGGGTTATGTGTAAATCCTAATTTACCTGTTTCTTCATCGATTTCATACATTGGGAAATCATTGATGTAGCAGAAACGGTATGCGTCTTTTTCTAACAGGTCTAATCTGCTTCCTAATTCATTACGGATCTGTCCTGCATAGATGCAAGCAGCTTTTTCTGGTGCTGCGATGAAGAAGATCGTATCTCCTTCCTGTAATCCAGCCATTTCAGCTAATTCCATCTTCATATCATCTGGAATAAATTTATCAATTGGTCCTTTGTATTTCAGTTCTTCTTTGACTTCTAAGTATCCAAGTCCACCCATACCGATTGACTGAGCGAATTTTAACAGTTTTTCATGCTGTCCTTTGGAAAGTTTTGCATGAACATTGATCGCACGTACTGTCTGTCCATGGAATGGTTTGAATGTACATCTCTGGAAGAAATCTGTCACATCGATGATTCTTAATGGGTTACGAAGGTCTGGTTTGTCACTACCAAACTGCAGCATTGCTTCTTTGTAGCTAAAGATTGGGTATGGTGCTTCTGTGATCACACTTCCTTCTGGTGCAAATTTCTTAAATGTCTCTGTTAACACTTCTTCTCCGATCTTGAAGACATCTTCCTGTGTTGCAAATGCCATCTCGAAGTCTACTGATAGAATTCTCCTGGAGAACGGTCTGCACGAGCATCTTCATCTCTGAAGCATGGTGCGATCTGATAGTATTTGTCGATTCCAGATACCATCAGTAACTGTTTATACTGCTGTGGTGCCTGTGGTAATGCGTAAAATTTACCTTTGTATTTTCTTGAAGGTACTACGTAGTCACGAGCTCCTTCTGGTGATGATGCACAAAGGATCGGTGTCTGAACTTCTACGAATCCCATGTCTTCCATCTTTCTCTTAAGAAACGGATGACTTTGGAACGGAATAAAATGTTATCTTTTACCTTTCTGTTTCTCATATCAAGGTAACGATATTTTAAACGAACATCTTCACGGATTTCTTTACTTGTTGCGATCTCGAATGGAAGATCTCTGTATACTTTTCCTAAGATATCGATCTTGTGTGCTTCTAATTCAATCGTTCCTGTAGGAATCTTAGGGTTAAATGTTTCTTCGTCTCTGTGCTGGATCACACCTTCTACAGATAAACATTCTTCTTTTCTTACATGGTCTAATAAACTTGTATCTCTTAATACGACCTGCATCACTCCATACATATCGCGTAAGTCGATAAATGATACTCCACCGTGGTCACGGATATTCTCTACCCATCCGGCGATCTTTAATTGTGCTCCGATGTCACCTTCAGAAATCTGGTCCATGGTTCTGGTACGGTACATGTCTGACATTTTCTTTTCTCCTTTTTCTTGTATTCTCTATCTTGCGTTCAGGCGGTTTTCTTAGTTCCCTGTCACCTTAAAATCAGGTACAAAAAAGCCCGTCCTGAAATTGTTACTTCAGGACGAACTGTATATCTCTAGTCCGCGGTACCACCTGATTTACTGTCTTGCAGTCTCTCTTGTGTGCCGGTTAACGCCCAGCTTACGTCGCACCTACTGACAGGGTTTGAATCTTGTTCTATTCATGTTCTGCGTTCAGATTGATGCTCGGGAGTGTTCTTCGCATAAATTCACTTTGCAGGATTCTCACTATCGCCTGCTCACTGGGAACGATAATTTATGGTACTTTTCTCCGTCATTGCCCAATTGAGTCATTATAATATAGAGATTTAATAATTGTCAATGCTTTTATTTAGTCTTTGTGTATTTGAGTTTGCAGATTTCTTCTTTTTCTAAGTTAAAATAGTTCTTTTTACGATCAGTTCTCTATTCTTTAATTCGTATTTTTTCTTCGATCAGTAGATTGTAGAAAAAAATGTTCTAAGTATTTAAATTCAGTGCTGATTCCTTTGGGGTAATCTGCATAATTTGATCTTACGAGGGCATTTCTAAAATACTGGGCATGTTGTTGAAACATGTCGTTGTTGATTGGAAAGCCTATGCTGTTTAGGTAGCGCTCGATGAATACTGCAGTTGTTCTTGTGTTTCCTTCTCCGAAGGCGTGTACCTGCCAGTCGCGGATGTAAATTTTGCGATATGGTTTATTAGTTCAAATTCATCGCAGGATAAATAATCGTATTCTTTTTCTTCTTCAAAATCGTATTGGAATGTGTCTGTGATCATGAAGTAATTGGCATATTTTACAGATTCTCCATTTAGAATTGGTTCTTTTTTGGAGATATTGTATGTCCTGAATTTTCCTGCAAAGTCATAGATTCCATGAAATAGATATCTATGAATGGATTTTAATGCAGCCGGACTAAATGTGAAGGAATCGTCTTGTAATAGTTGTACGATTCGATTTGCTACGATATCGCATTCCATTTTTCGCTCGATTTCTTCTTCTTTAGATTCATTTGTGTAATGCGAATATAAAAGTTTCTCAATCTCTTGGTTTGATAGGTTTTCTTCTATATTCTTCTGTGATAATTCTAATAAGTAGTTTGATGGTTTTAATTGGTCTACTTGTTGTAGTCCGATCGCTGTTTTCCAGTATTCTTGTTTTTTCTCTTTTGGAGTCTGTATGTGTGTTTTTTTCATAACTTGTTGTAATTATTTCACGTTTTCAATCCTCCTTATGCCTCATTGATCAATTCCTGGTCGCTAAATAATGCTTCGACTGCTTTTTCATAGTTTTTTAGATTCTGGACTTTTCTGATCTTCTTTGCGTATTTTTCGTGGTTTGTAAACATGACCGCTGCATTGTTCCAGAATTCTTTCATCTTATAAAGGACGTTTTTGTCTCCACTTTAGATATTCTTGGTATGCTACATATAGAGTATCATGCATTTTTTAGGAGTTCTCTTTTTGTTAATTTCTGTCCGTATTTGATTTCTCTTACCAAGGCTGGATTCCTTAATAGGCCTCTTCCGATCATCACAGCATTGATATCTTTGAATCGATCAGTGATATGATCATAATCTTGTTTTGTTACGATATCTCCGTTGTAGCAAAGTGGATTTCCGCTATGTTTTGTTGCGTATTCGAAGATATCTAAGTGTGGTTTTCCTTTATAGAATTCCTGCTGCAGTCTTGGATGGATCGTTAGTTCATAGACTGGATGGCGGTTGTAGATACTTAGAATTTCTTCGAATTCTTCTGGTTCTCTAAGTCCAATCCTTGTCTTGATTGAAATTTTCATATCAAGTGCTTCATAGATCTCGGTCAAAAAATCATCGAGAACTTCTGGTTCTCGCAAGAAACCTGATCCTTTTTGTTTTGCTACCACTGTTCTTGATGGGCAGCCTAGATTTAAATTCACTTCATTATATCCTAGTTCTTTTAATTCTTTGGCTGTCCGAATAAAATCCTGTGCATTTTTCGTAAGAATCTGTGGGACGATGTTTAATCCTTCATTGTGTTCTGGAAGGACATCCTGAAATTCTCTTGTCTTGAAGGTTCTTTTCCATTTGGCATGATAAATGTGTATAATAATTTATCGATTTTCTCCAAAGAGTTGTTCATAAATGTTTCGGTATAGATAAATCGTGATGCTTTCCATCGGGGCAAAGTAAAATTTCATAATAATACAATCAGCCTGAAACAGATAACGATCATAAAATAGAAGATCGTTACCTGTCTCAGGCTTCTCCTTTTCTGGCTTAATTTTGATTACTGTACACTGACAGTCTTTAATTCAAATCTGTCTCCTCTGTGTCTTGACTTGGAATATTCAAAGATTCTTCCATCATCTAAAAATGCTACCTGTTCTACTTCAAGGATTGGGAAGCATGATCGATCTTTAGATATTCTTCTTCTTTCTCTGTCGGCAAGGTTGCACGGACAGTTCTATGGGCACTCTTGATCTTTAATCCCAGATCTTTAGAAATGTGTTCATAAATGGAGTTTTCTAGCACTTCTCTCTTAACTCCTGGAATTACATCAATTGGCATATATGTGTATTCTACAACGTATGGTTCCCCTTCGGAACATCTTGTACGTTCAATATAATAAACAAAATCGCCTTCTTCGATCTTTAGCCTTGCTGCTACTTCTTTATTTGCAGGTACTACCTGAAAATCGTGTACCATAGATGTTACGTGTGTGTGTCCTTCTGTATTTGCAAATCCTGAGAACTGATTTGATGTAGAATATGGATATTCTGAATCTGTCTTTAATGTGATATTCTTTACGAAAGTACCTGCTCCACGTCGTTTCACAACGAGTCCTTCATTCACAAGAAGATCCATCGCCTTCTTAACGGTGATTCGACTTACTCCATAATGATCGCACATCTCTGCCTCAAATGGCAACTGATCATTTGGCTTGTAGACACCGCTTTCTATCTTTTCTTTCATATCATTTGCAATACGTTCGTATTTTGTCAATTTATTGTTCCCTCCATTCAAGTATACCAGAGCATACTTCTGTTTTTATTATACACGATTTATATAAAGAGGGCAAAATAATATTGCAAATAATTAAGCCACTCTTATTGATAAGAATCTTTTGCGATATAACCGTGTTCCTCTGTAACCTTTTTCAGCCACTCGCCAGATTTTTTCACAGTACGTTTCTGTGTTTCTAAATCTAGAGCGATAAATCCATAACGGTTCTTATATGCATTGTTCCATGACCAGCAATCAATTCCTGTCCATGCATGATATCCAAAGCAATTGCTGCCTTCTTCCATCGCTTTTGCTAGTAACTGTAAATGTTCTTCATAGAAATCAATTCGATAATCATCTTCGATCTTACCTTCTTCATTGATATAGCGTTCTTCGCCTTCCACACCCATTACCATTTTCAGAGATAAACCATGGAATTATTGTTGTAATTTTTCTTGTACATTTTTGGCAATGTCATAGATTGCTTTTGGATATGACTTTCCCATCCTCTTGTATGGATTCTACCTCGTTTTCCAGCATTATCATATTCTTCATAATACTGCTCTGGAGACCAATAATCACAATCTAGTGGTGTTGTTCTTGTTTTCACACGTTTTGGATGATAATAATTAACTCCTAAGAAATCAATTGTGTTGTTCTTGATGATTTCTAATTCTTCTTCGTTTTGATCCCATAGAACGTCATTTTCTTTCATGATATCGATCATTTCCTGTGGAAATACTCCATGAACAGCTGGTTCAAGAAAACTTCTGTTATAAAATGCATCGACGATCTTTGATGTTTCCTGATCTTCTTTGGAGTCTGTTGCTGGATAAGCTGGTGTAAGATTTAGGATATTTCCAATTTTTGCATCGCAGATCTCATGGCATAATGCGATTGCTTTGGCACTTGCAAGGTTAAGATTATAGATTACCTGCATAGCTTCTTTTTCCTTTATTTACATACTTTGGATAGTGGAATCCGCATAGATATCCTGCTTCTGGAATAACCATTGGTTCATTAAATGTCGTCCAGTAATGAACCTGATCTCCGAATAATTCAAATGCTGTCTTAGCAAATTTTGCATTAGAGATCTACGACATGTTTGCTTTCCCATCCACCGTATTTTTGGAACAATTCGATAGGCAGATCAAAATGGTGAAGATTTAACACTAAAATGATATCGTTTTTCTTACATTCATCGATCACATCTTGATAAAATTTCACTGCATTTTCGTCTGGTTCTCCAGTTTCTAGATCTTTGATCAGTCTTGACCACTGAATAGAAGTACGGAAAGAGTTCATTCCGATGCTTTTCATCATTTTGATATCTTCTTTATAATGATGGAAGAAATCTGTCGCTACAGTTGGTCCTACTCCATTAAAAAAATTCTTCCTTACTTGTTTTATACCAATAATCCATCACATTCTCGTGGGGTTTCTCAAATGTTCCTTCCATCTGAGGTCCACTCATAGCTGCTCCCCACCAGAAATCTTCTGGAAATGTTACTTTCTGACTCATTGTTATGTCCTTCCTTATGACGGATCATGAAGGATCAAGCATGCGGCCCCGATCAGACCACAATCCTCTCCCAATGCCGCCGGTATGATTTTTACATTTTCTTTTAAGGCATCATATACCTTTTCTTTTGTTCTTTTTTCTACTTCTTTGATAAATCCAGGAATTTTTAATGCTACACTTCCGCTTAAGATAAAGATTTCAGGATCTAAGACTCCATATAAAGTTCCTAGGAAATTAGACAGATATTCATACGTATCTTCCATGATCTCTTTGGCAGTTTCATTTCCTGCTTTCGCTGCTTCATAGACTTCTCCTGCATGAGCCGCACTGATGCCTGCATCATTTGCACGTTTTGTGATCGCTGTTCCACTTGCAATGGATTCAATGGATCCTTTTTTTAAATCTCCTTGACTTGGACCATCTCTCCACACAATACTATTGGCAACTTCCTGTCCAAAACCTTTGGCTCCATGATAAATCTTTCCGTTAACACAAAGTCCTGCTCCAACACCTGTAGAAATAGTTAAGAATTGCACAAAATGTTTTCCTGCACCTGCACCTACTAGAGCTTCTGCCAAGGTGCAAGATTTGCATCATTTTCAAGTGCAACTTTAACACCTGTGATCTCTTCTAAGCGTTTGCTTAATGGGAGGTAATGCCATCCAGGAAGGTTTGGAGGTGTTAAAACAACACCTCCGATCAGATCTAGTGGTCCTGGGCATGAAATCCCAATTCCTTCGATCTCTTTTGCAAATCCTTTGATGATCTCTCCGATCTTTTGCAGTGTAACTTCTGGATCTTTGCTATCTGTAGAAAACTTGATGCGCTCTAAAATCTTATATTCTTCATTGATCAGTGCAACTCTTGTGTTGGTCCCTCCAACATCGATTCCTACTGCATATTTCATAATCTTTGACACTCCTTTATTCTCTTGTGTCTATTTGTTGATCATCTTGCACAGGTCGATAAATTCACCTGCTAATACCTGGAATGTCTCAGCGGACATCATCTGATCTTCTGCATGGATCAGTAACAGACATGTTTCTACAGATTCTCCAGAAGCTTCTTTCTGGATCATTTCCACATGTGCTTTATGACCTTCTGCATACATTTTATTTCCTTCTTCGATCAGTTTCTTTGCTTCTTCATAGTCGCCTTCTTTTGCTTTATGAATCGCATTAATATAACATGATTTTGCTGTTCCTACATTTGAGATGATCTCAAAACAAGCTAATTCTAAACCTTCCATATCTTACTCTCCAATCAGCTCTAATGCATGTGCCAATACTTTTTTCCCGTTCATTGTTCCATAATCTCTCATATCGATTACTTCCACTGGAATTCTTCCATCTGCAAGTTTTTCCATTTCAGATTTCTGATACCCAACCTGTGGTCCAAGTAATAAAACATCTGCTTTATCAATCTCGTTTGCTGCATCTGTCACTGATTTTGCCTGAATTGTAGCTTCGATTCCCTGTTCTTTAGCTGCTGCCTGCATTTTCTGAACTAACATGCTTGTTGACATTCCTGCGTTACATACTAATAAAATATTCTTCATGATTTGCCCTCCTGTGCATGAAATATGCTTTAAAATTTATAATAGTTTCTTAATTCTTAAACTTTTTATGCTTCTTCGTTTGACTGTTCCATCTGTTTTTCCATGATCTTATCATTAATTTTTACAAATGGAAGATATAATAATACTCCAATGGCGATAATGATCAACTGTACAATGACTGCTCTGAAGTCACCGGCTGTTGCAAGGTATGCATTCACTAGTGGTGGTGTTGTCCATGGGATGTAGACCACGCATTTACTCATAAATCCAAGTGCTGTTGCTGCATAAGCGATCGCGATTCCGATAGCTGGTAATGCTACGAATGGGATCATCAGTGCCATGTTATATACAACTGGATATCCAAAAATAACTGGTTCGTTGATATTGAAGATTCCTGGTGCTAATCCTAATTTTGCAATACTCTTGGATGCTTTGTTCTTACTGAATAAGAATGTAACGATCAGTAATACGATCGTACTTCCTGATCCACCGATCATTCCAAATGTAGGTACAAATGCTACGTTCATGATATGTGGAATTGTATGATGATTTGCATAAGCAAGCATGTTTTCGTTGATATTTGCAATTAGTAATGGTTCTAGTAATGTTCCGTAAATAACTGTCTGATGAATGCCAAGTGTAAATAGGAAGTTTCCTAAGCTGTATAAGAAGATAACTCCGAATAAACTTGTATTTACTTTTCTTAATGGTTCCTGAATAAACTTGGAGATCAATGCTACAAGGTTTGTATCAAAACATACAAACAGCACAGTAGAAATGATTCCCCAGAATGCTAATACTAAGATAACTGGAATTAATACATTAAATGAGTTTGCAACTGCTGGTGGAATATTGTCTCCTAATTTAATCTGTAATTTGTCAATATGTGAGATCGTGATAAATAACTCACATGTGATCAGACCAATGATGATTCCTGCGAAAAGTCCTGTTGTTCCGATATTGCTAAATCCTAAGATTCCTGATACCTGAACTCCTTTTTCTGCTCCAACTGGTGTGACTTCTAATACGTTTGGCATCATAACGATCAAACTTGATAGTGCGATGATCGCTGCTGCCAATGGGTTTTCAAATCGTTTACTTTGTGATAACATATAAGCGACGATTGGTGCCACAAGTAATCCTGAGATATTTAATGTACCATTTGTAATGACAGTACCCCAATACTGTGCATTTACTAGTGCATTTCCTTTTAAAATGAACGGTAATACGACGTTGTTGATCAATACTGCCACACCTGCCAGGATATAAAGTGGCATGATCGTTGCGAATGTGTCTCGCAGTGCCTTTAGATGAATCTGCCCTCCAACTCGCATCGCGACATTGGAAAACTTATCAATAAACTTGTTGTTTCCTCCCATATCTAAATCCTCCTTAGTTCATATATAGGATATGTTTTGTGTTGCAAAAGATATATCTTTATTTGAATTTAACATATTATTTCATTTCTGTCAATCAAACATTGCCTTTTCATGATTGTGCTCAATAATTATAATTTTTTTTGGTTAATTTGCACAAAAATTTCTACTTTTCTTCCTATCTCCTATCCTTACAATTTGAATCCCTACTTTATTTTTCTGACATTTGATGTTATATTATTAGACAAAGAGTGAAAAAATTGAGAAACATTGAAACAATTTATCAGCGAGGTATAAATAATGAAAGAAATGAAACCGATCAAAGAAGGAAAAGTTCGTGAGATTTATGACAATGGTGATAGCCTGATCATGGTTGCAACTGATCGTATCAGCTGCTTTGATGTCATCTTAAAGAATGATGTCACAAAGAAAGGAACTGTTTTAACACAGATGTCTAAATTCTGGTTTGATCTTACAAAAGATATCGTTCCAAATCACATGATCTCTGTTGATGTCAAAGACATGCCTGAATTCTTCCAACAGGAGAAATATGATGGTAACAGCATGATGTGTAAGAAACTTACTATGCTTCCTATTGAATGTATCGTTCGTGGATATATTACAGGTAGTGGTTGGGCAAGCTATCAGGAGAATGGAACCGTCTGCGGAATCAAACTTCCTGAAGGATTAAAAGAATCTGATAAACTTCCTGAACCAATCTACACACCATCTACAAAAGCAGAAATCGGTGATCATGATGAGAACATTTCTTTTGAAAGAAGTATTGAAGTTCTTGAGAAAGAATTCCCAGGTAAAGGACAGGAATACGCTGAACAGTTACGCGATAAGACGATCGCACTTTATAAGAAATGTGCTGATTATGCATTAGAACACGGAATCATCATCGCAGATACGAAATTTGAATTTGGTCTTGATGAAAACGGTAACATCGTCATCGGAGATGAAATGTTAACACCAGACAGCTCTCGTTTCTGGCCAGCAGACGAATACGAACCAGGTCATGGACAGCCATCCTTCGACAAACAGTTCGCCCGCGACTGGTTAAAGAGCAACGAACATGACTGGAAACTGCCTCAGGACATTGTTGATAAGACAATCGATAAATATTTCCAGGCTTATGAGATGCTTACTGGGAAAGATTTATAGTCATTCATTGTATGTGACAGAAATAAAAGAAAAACCAATACTTAAAAGAATCAAAGTGGCAACTCCGCATGTTTGCCACC